>Ga0307428_1000081_pt1 | contig 84640 bp, 84 predicted proteins | sample SalMarWE160240MG_FD_202161 | JGI IMG/M metagenome (GOLD analysis project Ga0307428, IMG submission 202161) | Salt marsh sediment microbial communities from the Plum Island Ecosystem LTER, Massachusetts, United States - WE1603-240 | ecosystem: Environmental > Aquatic > Marine > Intertidal zone >...
CACCAGCTTGCCACCGCGATTCTGGATCGCCGAATCCTGCAGCTTGTCGTTCTGACCCTTGGCGTTGAACTGGATACCGGGGCCCGGGCTGACATTGTTGGTGATATGGGTCTTGCGGATGGCGTCGGCGAGCGCTTTCGGGTCGGCGGAGCCGGCGCGCTTGTAGGCGTCGGCGGCCACCAGCAAGGCTTCGAACGTGTAGACGTGGTTGGTGTTCAGATTGAAGCCCGGGTATTTCTTGGCAAGCGCCTGTTCGAGCTTTTTGCTGAGGGGCTTGTTGGGATCGTACCAGGGCACGAAGCTCAATGGACCGTCCGACAGTTTGCCGAGCGTCTTGAGGTACTGATCCTCGTACCAGCCCGGACCCATGCTGAGGATCGCCATCGGCGACCAGCGCTGCTTGACCAGTTCGCGGGTGAGCAAGATGGCGTCGTTTAGGCGGCTGACCATCAAGAGGCCGTCGGCGCCGGTTGCCTTCGCCTTGGCGATCTCGACCGACAAATCGTGGGCGGCCGGATCGTAGGCGATCTCCTGTACGATCTTGTAGGGCATGTTGAACTTCGGCATCACGTGGCTGATGCCCTTCGACATGGCCGTGCCGAACGTGTCGTTGACGTGCATGAAGACCACGGTCTTCGGCGCCGCGCCGACGTTGGCGAATACTTCCTTTTGGTTCTTGAAGGCGTCGCCCAGGATCATGACCGCGGTCGGGAAGTTGCGGAACACGAACTTGTAGCCCTGCTCGGTGATCGCCGGGGAAGCCGCAATGTTGATGACCAGCGGCACGCCTTTCTGCTCGGCGACCTGCGCGATCGCAGTGGTCTGACCAGAATCGAAGGCACCGACCAGCAACTGTGCGCCATCGCTGATCAATTTTTCGGCGCGCGAGCGGGCGACTTCCACCTTGGTTTCGGTATCGCCGCTGACGATATCGAGTTGCGGCAGGCCGAGCTCTTTGAGAATGCCGTTGGCAAGTTCGGCGCCGCGCCAGCAATCCTGGCCGATGCCGGCCTGCACGCCGGAGCGCGGCAACAGCACGCCGACCTTGAGCGGCCCGCCGGCAGCGCGCACGATGTTGAACGGTGAGACGCCGGCCACAATGGCGCTGGCGCCGAGGCCGGCAGTCACGGTGCGGCGCGTGATGCGCGAATACGGGGCACCAGAACAAATTTTCGTTTTCATCTGTATCCTCCCTGTCCGCTATCGGCGGTCGTTTTTATTTTCAACTTCATCGCGTCCTGCGGGGCGCTACGAAGTACCGGCCGTTTTTGTATCGTCGCCGGCCGGCATGATCTTACGCGGATTGGCAATATTGTTGACCAGAACAACAATTTCCGTCAATAGCGATATTACCGTGTTTTTGCAGTAAGATAGACGAGCGTTTCGGACAAACCGCGCGGCCTCAGCCGAAATCCCGCACCAGGTCGATGAGTTTCTGCCATCTCTCCTTGCCCAACCGGGCGGTGAGGCGCCGCTCGTGACTTGCGGCCAGTGCTTTGATCCGATCAAGCTTTTCAGTTCCCGAGGGCGTCAGATAAAGTGAATGCGAGCGGCCATCGTTGACGGCGGAACAGCGGCTCACCCATCGACGGCGCTCGAGCTCGTGCAGCATCTTGGCGAGACGTGCCCGCTCGATGTTCAAGGCCTTGCCGATTTCGGCCTGCGAACGGCCAGGATTGGTCCCGATCAACACCAATACCGAAAATTGCGCCGGGCGCACGTGGAATTTGGCAAGGGTCTTGATGAAGTCCTTGAATATTTCCACTTGCAAACGGCGCAGGAAATATCCCAGATGCGTGCGCAAGACGCCGTAATCGATCGGCGCGTTGCCGCTCACTTTGACGGGCGCCGCTATAAGCGGCTGGCTCCGTGCCGATTTTCCGGGTTTCGTGCGACGCAATATGGCCTCCTATAGCTTCCGCACTCTAGCACAATATCCTTGACGTCAATTGTTGTCAGTGACAACTTTCGTGCCAACGAGCGGACACGCTTGCGCGCGGATAGCCGGAGCCGGTCGTCAATGAATGTCCAGCCTTCCTCTTACGCCAGTGCGCCGGTGCGTTCCATCGCCTACGCGCCGGTCGACGTCACCTTTGAGAAAGTCGCCGACGGCTCGCTCCGTTTCGGCTCGCGCGCGCCGTTGAGGCCCTATGATCCGAGCCTTGCCAATCTCTTCCGCGCGGCGGTGGAGCGCGCGCCGGGCCACGCCTTCATTGCCGAACGCGCGGGTGAAGGCTGGCGGACGCTGAGCTATGAGCAGACCCGCAAGCAGGTCGATGCTCTTGCCGCCGCCCTGATCGAACTCGGCCTGTCCGCCGAACGGCCGCTGATGATCCTGTCCGCCAACGCCATCGACCACGCCTTGCTCATGCTGGCCGGTTTCACGGCGGGAATTCCGGTGGCGCCGATCTCGGTCGCTTATTCGCTGCAAAGCCAGGATCATGGCAAGCTGAAATACGTGACTCAGCTGCTGACGCCCGGTCTTATCTATGTCTCGGACACCGGCCCGTTTGCGAAGGCGCTCGCGGCGATCGCAAATTCCGGCGCGGAGGTCATCGCCAGTCGCAACACGTCAAACCTCGCGGGCGCTTTACTGCTCGAAGATTTGAACAAGACCAAGCCCACGCGCGCGGCGGACGAGGCGGTGGCGGGAATCGATGGGGCCCGCATCGCCAAATTCCTGTTTACCTCCGGCTCCACCGACATGCCGAAGGCGGTGATCAACACCCACCGCATGCTGGCCGCCAATCAGGAATCCTTGGCGCAGATTTGGCCGTTCCTGACCGAGGACGAACTCGTACTGGTCGACTGGCTGCCGTGGAGCCACACCTTCGGCGGCAACCACAATTTCAATCTCGCGCTGCGCCATGCCGGAACGTTTTATATCGACGCCGGCAAGCCCGTGCCGACCCTGGTCGAGCAGACCATCCGAAACCTCGCGGAGGTCTCGCCCACGGTTTATTTCAATGTGCCGGCCGGCTATGCGGCCATCCTGCCTTTTTTGGAAAACGACGTGGCCTTGGCGAAAACGTTCTTCGCCAAGTTGAGAATGATCTTCTACGCCGCCGCCGCGTTGCCGCAGGATTTATGGACGCGGCTCGAGGCGGTATCGGTGCGCGCGACAGGCCAGCGCGTTCCGATGACGTCGTCATGGGGCGCGACGGAAACCGCGCCCGCGGTGACGGCTGCTCATTTTCCACTTGAGCGCGCGGGCGTGATTGGCATTCCCATCCCTGGCGTCGACTTGAAACTGGTGCCGACGGACGAGCGCTGGGAGGTACGGGTCAAAGGTCCCAATGTCACGCCCGGCTACTGGCGCAGCCCCGCACTCACCAAGGCGGCGTTCGACGAGGACGGCTACTACCGCATCGGCGACGCGGTGCGCTTTGCCGATCCGGACAATCCCGCCGCCGGCCTGATCTACAGCGGGCGCCTCACCGAGGAATTCAAGCTTACCACCGGGACCTGGGTGCAGGTCGGCGCCTTGCGTGTCGGGTTGCTGTCGGCCATGTCGCCGGCCGTGCAGGATGCGGTCATTGCCGGTGAAGGCCACGACCATGTTTGTATCATGGCCTGGCTTAATCTCGCCGGCTGCCGACAGGTTCTAGGTGAGGGCGCGCCGGACGGCGCCGCCGAGCTCTCACGCCATCCGGAGATCCACCGTTACCTACGCGACGCGCTGCGGCGCTGGAATACCCAGTATACCGGCCAATCGACCCGCATCCGCCGCGCCATGCTGCTGACGGGTGCGCCATCGATCGACGCCAATGAAATCACCGACAAGGGTTACATCAATCAGCGCGCGGCGTTGCAGCATCGCAAGGCCGAATTGACCCGGTTGTTCGGGTCCGACCCGCATCCGGACATCATCGATGTCGAGGCATAAGCCGGCGATCCGCGCGCCGCGCAAATCAATCGAAAGCCGCAAGGGAGCCATGGAATGGGGCAGGTCGTCGGCACGTCGTTGAGCAATGGTATCGCGGTCGTGCGCATCGACCAGCCGCCGGTCAACACCATGGACAGGCATGTGCGTGCGGGCCTCAAACAGGCGTTCCTTGCATTGCGCGACAATCCGAAAGTCAAGGCTATCGTACTCGCTTGCGCCGGGCGCACGTTCATAGCCGGTGCCGACATTAAGGAGTTTGACACCGGCATGGCCGAACCCGGCTTTCATGAGGTACTCCGGCTGATCGAGGATTCGCCGGTGCCGGTGGTAGCCGCGGTGCACGGCACAGCGCTTGGCGCCGGCACCGAGGTGGCGCTCGCGTGTCACTATCGTGTTGCCGCCGACGGCGCCGGGTTTGGGCTACCGGAATTGTCGCTCGGCATCATTCCCGGCGCCGGTGGCACGCAACGCCTGCCGCGCCTCATTCCCTTCGAGGCTGCGGTCGACATGATGCTGTCGGGCCGACCGCTAGCGGCCGCGCAGGCCAAGGAGCTCGGTCTGGTCGATAAAGTGGTGACCGGCGACGTCGTAGAAGGCGCAGTCTCTTATGCCAACGAGCTAATCGCGGCCGGTAGGGGCCCGCGCAAGACACGCGAACAAAAGCCGGTCGCTGCCGAGAACACCGCTGCGGTCCTGGCGGCGAAGCGCGCCGAAGTTGCGAAGACGATGCGCAATCGCCAATCACCGCTCAAGCTACTGAATGCGCTGCAAGCTGCAGCCGAGAAATCGTTCGATGCAGGGCTTGAAGTCGAAAAAGCGGTGAGCGCCAGCCTTGAGCAGGCGACCGAGGCGCGTGCGCTGCGACATCTGTTCTTCGCGGAGCGCGAGGTCGGCAAGATCCCGGGAATCTCCCCTGACGTGAAGCCGCGGCTGGTGGAAAGCATCGGCATCGTCGGCGCCGGTACCATGGGCGGCGGTATCGCCATGGCGTTTGCGAATGCCGGCCTGCAAGTCACCATTATCGATGCCAAGCAGGAAGCGATCGAGCGGGCGCGAGCGACCATCACCAAGAACTACGAACGCTCGGTTAAGCGCGGCCGCTTCACGCAAGCGCAGATGGACGGGCGCATCAAGTCGATGAACTTCGCGCTCGATTTCGACGGGCTGAAACAGTCCGATCTCACCATCGAGGCCGTTTTCGAAAACATGGACTTGAAGAAAGAGATCTTCAGAAAGCTCGACAAGGTCGCCAAGCAGGGCGCCATCCTTGCCACCAACACCTCGACGCTCGACATCGATGCCATCGCCGCCGTCACCGGGCGGCCGCAGGACGTGATCGGCCTGCATTTCTTCAGCCCGGCAAACGTCATGCGCCTACTCGAGATCGTGCGGGCGAAGAAAACCGCCGATGACGTGCTGGTCACCGCGCTGGCTCTCGCCCGCAAGGCGCGCAAGGTCGGCGTGGTGGCCAAGGTCTGCTACGGCTTCATCGGCAACCGCATCATGGACCCCTATGGGCGCGAGGCCGAACATTGCGTGCTGGAAGGTGCGACGCCGAAGGAGGTCGACTCGGCGCTAGAAGATTTCGGCATGGCTATGGGCATCCTCGCCGTCTACGACATGGCCGGGGTCGACGTCGGTCATCTGACGCGCGTCGCGCTAGGCAATGCTTTCAATCGCGATCCCACCTTCTATCGCCCGTCCGCGATGTTGAACGAGCGTGGCTGGCTTGGGCAGAAGACCGGCCGCGGTTATTACCACTACGAGGACGGCAAGCGCGTCGTCGCCCCCGAGGTGGTCGCCATGCTGCATGAGAAAGGCAAGCGGCTCGGCGTGCCGCAGCGCAAGCCGGGCGCTGACGAAATCCGTGAGCGCTGTCTCTATGCCATGATCAACGAGGGCGCGCGCGTGCTGGAAGACGGGATCGCCATGCGCGCCAGCGACATCGACGTGGTCTATACCGCAGGCTACGGCTTCCCACGCTACCGCGGTGGTCCGATGTTTTATGCGGATACGGTTGGACTGAAAAAAATCTACGACCGTATCCTCGACTTCCAGCGCACACTCGACTCGCACTATTGGCGGCCGGCGGCGTTGCTGGAGAAACTCGCCAAGTCCAAATCAACTTTTGCGCAATGGCAAGCGGAGCAGGGCCGCTGATCGAAAGGCAATCACTATGAACAAAGCCTATGTCCCCTACGGCGCTTATTGGTCGACGCCTTTCGCCAAGTGGCAGGGCTCGATCGGCCATTTGCACAGCATGAAGCTCGCGGCCAACGTCGCGCGCGACACCATGGCCGCCAAGAAATTGCCGGTTGAGGCCATCGACTTCGGCGTTCTCGGAATCACCATTCCGCAACCGAGCAGCTTTTTCGGGCTGCCCTGGGTCACCGGCATGATCGGCATTCCCGACGTCGCGGGGCCGACGGTCAGCCAAGCCTGCGCCACTGGCGCGCGCGCGTTGCAGATGGCGGCGGACGCGGTGGAACAGGGCTCGGCCACCTGCACCCTTGTGGTTACGGCGGACCGCTGCTCGAACGGTGCAACGCTGGTCTATCCCAATCCCACCGGGCCCGGCGCCACCAACATCACTGAGGCCTGGGTGCTGGACAATTTCAGCAACGATCCGTTCGCCATGAATGCGATGATCGACACCGCTGAAAACGTGGCGATGCGTTACCAGATCACCACGGCCGAGCAGCACGACGTTGTGTTGCGCCGCTACGGGCAATATCAGGATGCGCTCGCCGACGATCGCGCCTTCCAGCGCCGGTACATGGTCGAGGTGCCGATCACCGATGCGAATTTCCGCAAGCAGATCAGTACGCTTGCCGCCGACGAAGGCGTCTTCAACGTTACCGCCGAAGGACTAGCCAAGCTCAAGCCGGTGAAGCCGAACGGCACCGTCACCTTCGGGGACCAGACGCATCCCGCCGACGGCAATGCTTCGATGTTCGTGACCACGAAAGAACGCGCCGCCGAGCTGTCGCAAGACAAGTCGATCATGGTGCAACTCCTGGGTTTCGGTCAGGCGCGCGTCGAGAAGGGACACATGCCGATGGCGCCGGTGCCCGCCGCTCGCGCCGCGCTCGATGCGGCCGGACTCGCGACCAGCGATATCGACGCCGTAAAGACCCATAATCCGTTCGCCGTGAACGATATCGTGTTCGCACGCGACACCGGTTTTCCTGTCGACAAGATGAACAATTATGGCTCGTCGCTAATCTTCGGCCATCCGCAGGGGCCGACCGGGATGCGTTGCGTGATCGAGCTGATCGAGGAACTGGCGCTGCGCGGCGGCGGCACCGGCCTGTTCACTGGCTGTGCCGCCGGCGATACCGGTATGGCAGTGGTGGTGAAGGTGAGCGACGCGCGGACGAACTGAGGCCATAATTAATTTTGATCCGCTTCGGCACTCAGCAGACTTCGCAATCCGGCCGCCAAATGTCCGCAATTGGGGGCATAGCGGACATCAGCCAGCACCGGCGCTAAGGGCTCGGTCGCGATTGACCCATTTAGCGACTTTGCCGGGATGGCGCGGTGTCCTCCCATGAGGTTTAAAGTTCGGAGCGTTGCGATGCGATACGTTTATCGACCTTCAGCGATCGGCAACTCCGCATCCATGCTTTGACATCGGAAGCCTTGCCGTTAAGGACTTTAAGCCATTTGGTATGCCTGAGTTCACCTTTTGTGCCGGCCGCCTGCCACCACTCAGTCACGATGAGAACGCGCCAAGAGGTGCGTCCTGCCTTGGCTCGTCGCAAATCAATAATTTCGATATTGAACTCGTAGGCTGGCCCAGAATACCGGTGACGGTCGCGCGTACACTCAACTCCGTGCACGGTCCATGCGTGGCGCCGGTCACTAAGCGCGGGCGCGTCGATAACGAATTCAATGTCCGCAATCGTTTGGGCATTTCCGACGCGCTTCATAGCAGGCCCCCAGTACTGCATTTACGCGGTCAGCGAAGGCAACAGTTTCTCTACTGGCAAGTTTAGCGGCGGCGGCCCAAGAATTCATCAGCGTATGTCGGCAAGAACAGCTATTTGATCTCCCGCTCACGGGTTCTAACACGACGTGCTCCGACAAGGCGGCAATATTGCTGATTGATCGAGGGAACGGGTTCAGCTACATTGAATTGCAATGTGGGGCGGCAGGCACAAGCGGCCTGCCGACCTGCGGCGATGGAGTCCGCCGAAACCGCCGTAACTGGCTGATGACTCCTACGGTTGCTCCGCACGGTTACGACGTGTGGTGGAGACGTAGGATAAGTATCGGCCGGGTGGCTGGCACGACGCGCGCCGCCGTTCCAACTCCCCCGAAAGCGATATCCGCGTGACTGCCGCCGCCGGCACCGTCTGCCGAGCAGCCCTAACGCCAAGGCTGCGAGAACGACGATGCTCGAACGGATCGTTTACAACCTGCTCCAGGTTTTCGTTGTGGTGGCCTTCGCCCCGCTCGTCGAAGGTGTCGTGAGCCGCCTGAAGGAAATACTGCAATCAAAACGCGGGCCCAGTATTTTCCAGCCCTATCGCGACATCTGGAAGCTGCTGCACAAAGATGAGATCGTTTCTGAACACAGTTCGTGGATATTTCGCGTTGCTCCTTACGTGGCCTTTACCGCTCCGGTTTTCGTCGCCCTGCTAATCCCGGTTTTGACCCGATATCCGCTGTTTTTTGCCTTCATGGGCGACATGCTCGGCGGTGGCTTCGTTCTCGCCCTGGGCGGCTTCGTGACCACGCTTGCTGCCGTCGATACGGCCAATCCGTATGGTCCAATGGGCGCGAGTCGAACCCGCATGGTTGGCTTTCTTGCCGAACCAGTTTTCATAGTTGTCTTTCTCACTGTTTCTTTCGTCGCCGGATCGACAATTCCCTACATCGTGCAGACCCGATGGGTGACGCCGATCGCGAACTTTTTCGAGCCGTCGCACGTCCTTTTGATGATCGCGTTCCTCATGCTGATCCTCGCCGAGGACGGACGAATCCCGGTCGATAGTCCGTCGGGCCAATTCGAACTGGCGATGATCGATCGGTCGAAGTCGCTCGAATATTCGGGCCGGGGGGCCGCGCTCATGAAATGGGCCGGCGCCATGAAGTTCTTTATCCTGATCTGCATTTTTCTCAATGTGCTCGTTGTGCCCTGGGGGCTGGCGCCCGAGGATAGCGGCCTCACTGGCGTGCTGCTTGCTATCCCGTTCGTTCTTCTCAAGATCTTCGTGTTCGTCCTCGTCCTTGTCTATATCGAATCCTCGCTCGCAAAATTGCGTCTTTTCCGCATTACCGAATTTCTCGGGGCGGCATTCGTCATATCGGTGGTCGCAATGATCACTCGCCTGTCGGAAATCTAGGAGGCGCGAATGGACGGCTCGCCTTTCCCTGTCATTGCTGCTCTCGATGCACTGACGGGCGCGCTCTTCTTGTTGACGGCGCTCGGGGTGGTGGCGACTCGCCAGGTCTTGGCGTCATTGCAGCTCTTTATCCTGCAATCGCTGCTGTTGACGCTCTCGGCGGTCCTCCTCGGAATAGCCCTTGGGTCGGTTCACCTGTTCGCGGTGGCCGGCATAACGATTGCCACCAAGACGCTGTTAATCCCGTGGTTGCTCCAACGCACGGTCAGCGCGGACGTCTACCGAACGCGCGAAATCGAAAGAGTTCTCAATATCCCCAGTTCTTTGTTGCTGTCCGCCGTTCTCATTGTGCTTGCTTATGTTATTGCCAGTCCCATTCTCAATGCTGTCGAGGTTCCTTTCGCGGCGGTCAATCTGCCGCTCGGAATGGCGGCGATCTTCCTCGGCGCCTTCACAATTGTCGTCAGACGCGAAGCCGTACCGCAGCTGCTCGGCTTGCTCGCGGTTGAAAATGGCGTGTTCTTCGCTGGCATCGCCATCGTGCCAAATCTTCCGGTGATCGCCGAGCTTGCCGCTGCAGTGGACGTGCCGGTGGTCGTGCTGGTCATCGGACTGCTGACGCGGCGCATTTACAGGCGCCTGGGGACCACCTCCGTCGGGCAGCTGGCGGCATTGCGTGAACATTGAGGTTGCTCATGGAACTTGTCGCCATCCTGTTCATTCCGGCACTCGCGAGTGTTCTTTCGCTTTTGCCGTTCGGTCGCCGTTATGCGGCGCCCATCACTGCTGTGGCGGCGGCAGTTGTGCTCGTGCTGGCGCCGAGCGTGGCGGTGCAGGCCGCCCACACCGGCCGCGTGGATGCATTGAACGGATGGTTGACCTGCGACGGCCTGGCCGCGCTGGTGTTGGTGCTTGTGGCATTGGTCGGATTTACCGCGGCCATTTTTTCTTGGGGTTATATCGCCAATCGAGCCGGGCACGCCGAACACGAAGTCCAGCGCTACTACAGCCTCTACAATCTATTTGTCCTGTCCATGCTCGCCGTTCCACTGTTGGCGAATGTCGCGCTCATGTGGATCGCCATCGAGCTGACGACTTTGCTCTCGGCATTTCTCGTCGGCTACGAAGACACAGCGGAAGCTTTGGAAGCAGCCTGGAAATACGTCATGCTCACGACGCTGGGCGCCGTCCTGGCATTGCTGGGGTTCCTCATCCTTTATTGGGGCTCGCGGGTCGCGGGCATCGAGCCGTTCACCTGGCTTGGACTCATTGCAGCGGCACCGCACATGCCGCCCGCGCTGCTGTGGCCGGCATTCCTGCTTATTCTCGTGGGCTTTGGAACCAAGGTTGGGCTCGTCCCGATGCACACCTGGTTGCCCGACGCGCACAGCCAGGCGCCGGCTTCGATCTGCGCTCTGCTCTCGGGCGTGGAAACAACCACGGTGCTCTACGTCATATTACGTCTTTTCCCCGTGGTCGGCAGCGCACACGGGCTCGATGCACGACCGTGGTTCATCGGATTTGGGTTGCTGTCCGTCGGCATCGCGACATTGCTCTTGATCTACGTCCGTGACTTCAAACGCATGTTTGCGTTTTCGACAGTCGAGCACATGGGGATCATTCTGGTTGCCGCCGGTCTTGGTGGCGCCGAAGCACATCTCGGCGCCGCCTACCAGATGACGGGGCACGCCATCGCGAAATCCTTTTGCTTTTTCGCGGCCGGCATAACGGTCATGACAGTCGGAACTCAAGATATCGCGAGCGTCCGCGGGCTCATTCGCTCATCGCCATTGGCTGCGCTCGCCCTGGTCGCCGGTGGGTTCGCCATTGCGGGGGCGCCACCCTTTGCCATCTTTGTAAGCGAATTGGCAATCTTGAAAGCTGGAATTGCCGGCGGCCAATATATTGTGGTCGCTGTGCTGGCCTTCTTTGTCGTGATCGCCTTCTGTGCGGTCATGTTCCACGTCAACCGCATGGCCTTCGGCACGCCCGATGCCGGCACCACCGTGCTTGCCACTCCTGCATCCTGCAAGGCGACGCTTGCCCTTGCCGCAATTCCTTTGATCGTGATCGGGATTTACGTCCCGACGCCACTGCAAGATCTCCTGCGGGCGGCCGCGGCGGCGATGGGTGGGTAGGAGAATCCGGAATGGCAACGCTCGATCAGATTGCCAAACCCGCCGCACAAAGCGAAAATTTTCCTGAACTCTATCGGCGTGTATGGAACCGTCCCGTGTCGGTCGCCAATGTTGGCAAGGCGGCGGTTTATCGTGTCGATTGCGAGCCGCAGGAACTGACGCAACTCTGGCAATGGCTGATCCAAGACTTCGATTTTGCGTTCGCCACATTGATCGTGGAAGAAGAACCAAACGGCGGGCGTTCGCTCACCTACGTGCTTTATCGGCAGCCGTCACAATGGGTTTATGTTGACCTTCGACTTGGCCCGGAAGCCACCGCCGTGCCATCCGTTGTCGGGCTGACGCATGGACCGTCTGCCGACTGGCACGAACGTGAGGCTGAGGATTTGTTTGGCATTACGTTTGCAGGCCATCCGCGGCTTGGAGAATTCGTTCTGCATGAGGACTGGCCGGAAGGCGTAAACCCGATGCGCGGCAATTTGGATGCGCGGCAACCGCCGGTCCATCGTGATCCGGACGCGAAGTGGCAGCCGCCAATGGTGGTTGAGGCCCTTGGTGCCTTTGCGATGCCGGTTGGTCCTGTGTTTTCCGATTTTGCCGAATCCGCACATTTCCTGCTTGAGACCGTGGGCGAAGACGTGATCCGCACCATCCCACGTCTGTTTTACAAATATCGCGGTGTCGAGAAGATCGCCGAAGGGGAGGCGGTTGATTGTGCCTTGCTTCTCGCCGAACGGTTCTCCGGCACTGCCGCGTTCGCGCATGGATTGGGCTTTTGTCAAGCCGTCGAAGCAATCTGTGGGATCGAAGTTCCGCCGCGCGCGCGAGCACTCCGCACGATGTTTGCCGAACTCGAGCGGCTACGACACCACGCGGCGGCGATTACGGGCATATGTAACTCAACGGCATTGGCGGTCGCGGCCAGCCAGGCCGCTCTGATTGAGGAGACTCTGCTTCGACTGACCTGCGAGGTCGCCCGGCACCGTTACCTCTTTGGCGCGATCAAACCGGGCGGACTTGCCTGTGACCTCACCGAAGTTGCTCGCGGCCGCCTTGCCGCCGCGGTCGAAAGCGTCGCTCAGAAGCTGTACGAGTTGCATGGAATGCTGCGCTATTCCAGCAGCTTTCTGGATCGGCTCGAGGAGGTTGGAATTATAAAGACCGACGACGCCCGCTCGTACGGCCTCGTCGGCCCGATCGCGCGCGCCGCCGGCATAGATCATGATTTTCGCAAGCAGTTTCCCTATGCGGCATATGAATCGATCAAATTCACGGTTCCGGTCGAGCAGGACGGTGACGGCTATGCCCGGCTCCGTGTCTTTTTCCGTGAAGCCGAGCAATCTACTTCCATCCTGCGCCAAATCCTGTCCGCACTCCCCGAGGGTTCAGTATGCGCCGCCGATATCGTTTGGCGGGCCGGCGCCGCATTGAGCGCAGTTGAGGCGCCGCTCGGCGCCGCCTTTCATTGGTTGAGAATTCTCGACGACGGAACGGTCGCGCGTTATCGCATAACGCCGCCGTCATTCACGAATTGGCACGGATTCCACCTCGCGGCGGAGAATTTCGCGTTCCAGGATTTTCCGATCATCCTCTCGAGCTTTGGTCTGTCGAACGCCGAATGTGATCGGTAGGAGCGCGCCATGGCGAATTGGGTTCTCAAAGGACTGCGCACCGGAATAAAGACAACGAGCTATCCGCAGCAACTTGAAACTGCGCAGGGGACTTCGCCGGGCCGACCCTGCGGCATGGTATTGGAATCCACGGAGAAAGCCGAAGACTTGGTCGCGCGGTGCCCGACACAAGCGATCGCGGGGCAAGATGGTGGGGTGGCGGTCGATATTCGCCGATGTATCCATTGCTCGCGCTGCCGCAGCGACAGTGATGAGCCCGCAGTCCCGTGGGACGCGAGCTACGAATGGGCTACTTACAACTCGGATGCCGCCGCCGCAGTTCAGGCGCTGGAGAAAGTCTTCGGCCGGTCCCTGCATATCCGTTTTGTGGATGCGGGCGCCTGTAGCGCTTGCGTTAGTGAGGCGCGGCAGTTGAACAATCCTTATTACAACATGCACCGCCTCGGCTTCTTCATGACGCCGACGCCGCGCAACGCCGATATTCTGCTTGTCTCCGGACCGGTGTCCGACGCGATGCGACACCCGCTGGGCAAGGCCTATGATGCCATGCCGGAGCCGAAGCGTGTGGTGGCCATCGGCGCCTGCGCCATTTTTGGCGGCGTTTTTGGATCGAGCTTTGCGGCTGCGGGCGGCGCCTCTAAAATCGTGCCGGTCGATGTTGTGGTACCTGGATGCCCGCCGCCGCCGCTGGCGATATTGCATGGTCTTCTGCTGGTGGTGGGCCGCAAACCGCCGTCACAGCCGGTGTCTCCGGTAACCGAGCCGATCGGGGAGCCGGCATGAGCGCGACCGCCCAGCTCTTCAGTGTCTTCTTTCTCCTCTGCGCAGTGGGCGCTGTCGGGGCGCTTGTCATCTCGGATCGCTGGAATTCGCTCGTTCTTGCGGCGATCGGGTCGCTGGCGGCGCTCGTCATCATGGCGGTCGGTGCGTTTGCGCTCGTTGGAGATACTTCTTTCCAAGCCGAACTATGGCCGGTGCTTTCGTTGGGAACAATGAGGCTCTCGGTTGACCGGCTATCTGCATTATTTCTGTTCGTGACTGGGCTGGTGTTTCTGCCAGTGTCAATCTTTTCGGGCGGTTACCTCGTCAAGTATCGAGGCCATTATAGTCTGCAGTACTTCGGCGTCCTTTATCACGCATTGTTTGCGTCAATCGTGCTTGTCTTGATCGCCGACGACGCCATCTCGTTTCTTGTGTCTTGGGAGCTGATGTCGATTGTCAGCTATCTACTCGTGAATTTTGAGAGCGAACGGCAGGAGAGCTCGCATGCCGGGTATGTGATGCTGGCCATGAGCGAGGCGGGAACCATCGCCGTGGCAATTGCATTCCTGCTCATCGCTGGTGCCGCCGGCACACTGGAATTTGCGGCATTACGAGCCACGGCCACGCCAGCCAGCGCCGAAATCGGTTGGACGGTTTTCCTGCTGTCGTTCTTCGGCTTTGCGGTCAAGGCGGGTCTGGTGCCGGTGAACAGTTGGCTGCCGCTCGCGCATCCGGTCGCCCCGACCAATGTCTCAGCCCTGCTATCGGCTGTGATCGTGAACCTCGGCATCTACGGCATCATGCGCTTTAATTTGGACCTCCACCCTGTCAGTGGCAGCGGCCCCGGGGTGATCGTTCTGGTCATCGGCAGCCTCTCCGCGCTGATTGGAATTCTTTATGCGACGGTGCAAGCGGAAATGAAGCGCTTGCTCGCGCACAGCACGATCGAGAACATGGGGATTGTCGCGGCGGGACTTGGCGCGGCCATGATTTTTATCGCAAACGGCCATGCCGTTGTTGCCGGCATCGCGCTTATTGCAGCGCTCTACCACCTCGCCAATCATTCAGTGTACAAGGCCTTGCTCTTTCTGGGGACCGGCGCGGTTGAAGCAGGAGCGGGGACCCGCGACCTCGATCGTCTCGGCGGCATCGCGCGCCGAATGCCATGGACGAGCGCGCTGTTTCTTGTCGGCGTCCTTTCAATATCAGCCTTGCCGCCGCTGAACGGCTTTGTCAGCGAATGGCTGACCCTGCAAACCATACTTCGGTCGGCAATATTATCCTCCACCGCAATCAAGGTCGCGTTCGCAAGTTGTGGCGCCCTCTTGGCGCTGACAGCGGGGCTCGCTGTCACCTGCTTCGCCAAGGTCTTCGCCATGGGGTTCCTTGGCATGGCCCGGTCGGAGGGCGCCGCCCGCGCCGTCGAGGCGCCTTTGGGAACGCGGGCACCGCTCGCGCTGCTGGCAGCAGCATGCATCGCGCTTGGTGTTTTGCCAACCTATACGATCCCGGTCATCGACCGGGCAGTTTCGCCGCTGGCACACCAAAGCGCCACAGCGGCTCTGGTTCCGCCGTTCTTCAGCATCAATCTGCAGCGGCAAGAAAAATTGCCTGAAAAATTCGTTGCGGAATTCCATGGTCTTGGAGCTCAGGTCGGCCGCGACACGCTGCCAGGGCGTGGCCTCGTCGTTCTCCATCGTGGCGGGAAACAAAATCCGGTCGTGTTCGCGATGTCGACGTCCTACATGCTCGTCGGGCTTTCGGTGATTCTCTCAGTCGTCTTCATCGTCTTCCGATTGCTGTCCCGTCGTCGGTTACTGGCACGCGGTCCGGTTTGGGATGGCGGATTGCGCCAGCTTTGGCCGGGTATAACCTACACAGCCACAGGATTCTCAAATCCGGTGCGGGTCATATTTGAGGCCGTCCTGCAACCGGCGGCGGGCGAGGACAACGTGGAGGCGGTTGCGCAACACTTTCGCACGGCCATTAGGCGAAACCATGCGGAGATTCACATTGTCGATCGCCTGATGCTCGACCCCTCAATTGCATCCATGCGGTGGCTCGCGAGCATCGCACTGAGGATGCATGTGGGGCATGTCAACGCCTACGCCGCCTATGTCTTGTTGGCGTTGTTGCTCGTACTCGTGATAGGCGCGGTAATTTTCTGACCTTGCACGAGGCCGGTAGTGGCTCACGAAGAGAATTGTGGTTGGCTCTGACCTGCCCGGGCTTTTTTAGACCAAGCGTTGTTAGAAAATAGCTTGGAAAGGAGCTTAGGTCATGCCGAAGAAGAGGTTCAGCGCGGAGCAGATTGTCAGGCTGACGAGCCGATCGATCCCTATTGGCGCGACCTCTGCGCACTCTGCGGCCGCCGAACTTGAGCCCTCCGATCCATGTGCATGCATTCACCCCGCGTGCTACGCTGGTCCGCTGTGGGACATAAAAAGTGATGCAGCCAGGAAAAATTAGTTAGTTATCGTCAGTCGAACCATTGGCCCGTGATAAAATCGATCGAGGTTCGTGAGGTTGCCATTGGAGTCATAGCCTCGCAGGGCATTCCAATAGCCGTCGAACCGGTAGCTAATCATAAGGTTGGTATTCGCATTGATTGCGTAGGATAGGCCTAGCAGGGCATCGAGATTGAACACGAACCCGTTGCTGCTCGAACTGGCCGCGACCGGTCCGCCGGATAAAAGGACAGCCGGGCCCGTGAAAGTGGGCACCGTGGGGTGGCTGATGTTGACAGTTTGGTCGACCTTGCGGCGGCCATATAGGGCGGCGATACCACCCATATAATTAAGCGCCCAGGCACTGCCCAGTGGGATAGTTCCATCAAGCTGCAGTCGCGGGCCGACGCCAAGGAACTGATTTGTTTGTGTGTAGTCACGCACTTCGCTGCCGCAATACGAAGCAAGGGATGCGCAGCTTCCCGGCGTAATTACTGGAGAACCTGGCACATTGTACCATTGTGCCGACCCCGCGGTCTTGCCTCTGATCTGAGCAATTCGGACACCGATTCTTGCAACCTGTTGTCCCTGTCCCAAGCCTAAGTCTCGCCCAACCATGAAGTCGGCAACCCAACGATGCTCTTTGCGGCTCGCGGAATTGCTTCCGACAACAGTAATTGACGGAGTTCCGTTTGGAAAAAAGAGGCCAACAGGATTATTGGCGGCAGATTTTGATCCAAACCCGCTGTATCGAAACTGCGCGCTCCAAATCCAAGGAGACATTGCCGATTGGTATTCGGCACCGATTGCTGCTTCCCATCCCCAGAGTTGCGAATCAACGTCAAATCCTACGAGGCCAGCGACACCGGGATCCCCGGCCAGCGCACTGGCGCCGCCTTCAACCCACCATGACCACCGATCGTTGAACGTCGCCGGCGGCGCTTTCGTCGCCAGCGCCGGGCGCACAGGCAGGTCTGCAGCTGAAGCGATTTCCGGTTGTGCTGCGGCAATTGCCAGCGCCGAAACGCCAGCCAATAGGCCAATACGAAGACGATACATTGTTAGCCCCAGATGGAACGATCGAGGTTCGCAAGCTAGCCAATTTGTATGCTACAGTGGAAAAATCAGGTCCACTACTTTGGGTCGTGTAGCGGCCTTTCCACCGGCAAAATGTGGATGAGAATTTCATTATCCGGACGTCTGTTGCAGCAATGTAACACTCACCCGACGCTTGGAAGGCCCGAATGAGCACTCAAACTGCCGCCAGTTCGACCCCCGATTCAGGCATTGTCTGGCTCGCCTCCTACCCCAAGTCGGGCAATACCTGGACGCGAGCCTTCCTGTCCAATCTCGCCACGGTCATGGCCGGCGAGCAGGATGAACTCGACGTCAATTCAATCAACCGTTTCTCGCTCGGCGAGAATTTCAAGCATTTCTACAAAGAAATATGCGGCTTCGAACCGAAGGCGAACGAGCATCGCAAGGTTGCGGAGGCTCGCCATCGGGTGCAGGAAGTAATCGCCGATCAATTCGAGGGATTGATCTTTTGCAAGACCCATAACGCCCTCGTCATCGACCGTGGACAATCCATCATCAATTTCGCGGTGACATCGGGCGCCATTTACATTGTTCGCAATCCGCTCGACGTTGCTATTTCGCTGGCCCATCACATCGGCAAGTCCATCGACAAGGCGATCTTGGTCATGGCCACACAAGACGCGGAAACGCCGATCGACGAAACGCGGGTTCATGAAGTGTGGGGTTCCTGGAGCCAGCATGTCGAGAGCTGGACGCGGAAGCTTCATCCGGCCATCTACGTCATGCGCTATGAAGACATGCTGAATGATTCCGAGAAAACATTCGGCGCGCTGGCCCGTCATCTGCTTCTCAATCCAACCGCCGCCGAGCTTGACTTGGCGATCAAGCGGTCGTCGTTCGAGTCACTAAGAGATCAGGAGGAAAAAGACGGGTTTCAGGAAAAGCCGAAGCATGCCGACCGGTTTTTTCGTAAGGGACGCGCCGATCAGTGGAAGGACGTGCTCACGAGGCAACAGGTTGATTCGATCGTCAGCGCGCATGGCGATCAAATGAAAAAATTCGGCTATTTGCGTTGAAGCCGGACTTTAAATTAAACATTTGCGTTCGAAGCGATTGCATACCGATTGCTATGTCCGCTTTGGATCATTAGCGGACAAACGATCCTGAGCTGAAGGCCACCTTTGTCCGCTCTTGTCCGAAAGCCGACAAACTCGGGCGCGGTTGGATTGTCCGCTAAGTGCCAATAGCGGACATTCGTCGGTCGTGGATGAAGGCCGCGTCAGCGGACGAATTCAATTTCCCTAGGTCGCCAGGTCTTGTCAAACCACGGTTCGAGCGGGCCGCATAGGTGGAAGATCGCAATCCAACCTTTGTTGGGAAACGGTCGCCACCCAGTTGGCTTCCTTGCCCGCATGCGGCTTTCCGTCTCTCTTAGCTTGCTGATGATTTGTTCTGAGGCGAACCGCTTCCGAGATATTTTGCTTGACCGCCTGTATTCAAAACGGATCTCGGACTAACATTCAACCTGGGCCAATTTCGCGGGGGCAGCTCACTGGCCTTTAATGCGGTCAATTTGTCCTATGACGAAGCGCAGACGCTCGTCATGGGACACCGCGTCTTTCGGCACGTTGATAATTCGGCCGGGTGGCACAAAGTGATAGGCTAGACCGGCGATCGTCACGCTGCCGTTCATTTGGACCCATCTGTTGGGATTTCGTCGAATGCCTGACCCTGGACGGATATCCGCCTGGAGCTCGAGCACACCCCACGGCAGGAGTATGACAACATCGTAGTCCGTCATGAAGGTTTCGCAGAGGTCATATATTTTTTGCGTTTGCGGTTGATCGATCAGGCGAAAGGCGAACCAGAAATTGAGAATGTCGATCGGAGAGCGATCGACTACAAATTCGCCGTGAGCCATTTCAAGGGCACGTTTTTTCTCAAGACATTCCAGCAGGGCGGCAGCGACGACCTCTGGCTGCGATCGACCCGCAGCTTGGGGCCCAAGCATGTTCTGAAGATTTTCTTCGATAAAGGGGAGACCAAGCGTTTCCGCAAGGGCCGACCCCAGAGTGGTTTTGCCCGTACTCACCGCTCCGGAAATTGCTATCTTCATCGCGTACCTCTTGCTCGATTTCGCAGCGCCATCTAACGCAAAAATCTGCGGTCCGACCACCAGCCCCAATGCGCTCCTTTCCACGGACCCAGGCGGGCCTTTCTGTTCAATCTGGCCACCGTCATGGTCGGAGGGTAGGAAAAACTCGATGTGAATTCCATCACAAGCGTCAGTGCCCAAAAGGCCGGGTTGTCTGTAAGCCAGGCGACCAATTCAGAATTTTCTGACTGCATTAACAGTCAGCGATTGCGCGCGCGTCAGTAGACTTGGCTATTGCCTGTGGCGGCAAAGGCGGCTTGAACGCAGTATCTAGCTTTGAACGCGAATTGGTTTCACGCGATCTAACTCGGTCTCTTGTTCCCAGCGCACGATCGTCTGTTGAAGGGCGCGAAAGTTCTTTTCAGTTGCATCATCGAACAATGGATCTTTTCTGTTGTTCAATCGCGCATCGATTTCTGCCCAATCTTCCGGTCGCAAGGCCTTAGCGGCAGCTGGAAACAATAGCGATTCTTCCTTTGCCATGTGGTGGCGCTGATGTTCGATGAAATCACGCACGACATTATGAAAGGTCTGCCGCAGAACCTCCCGGCCCGCCAAGACCTCTTCGACTGCCCGCGCGAATTGGCGCAAACGGCTGGTTTCAAGTTGATGCTCGGCCTCCGCCTCGCCGACTTGCGCGGCGGCGGCAGGGTCCCGCAGTTTTAACTTCTCGAAAACTATGTCTTCCTTCGGGTGATGGTAGCTCTCGGGGTAGTCCTGGAAATAATCGATAATAGCCTGCAAAATTTCGTAATCCGGTGACTCGCTTTGGTCGAAGACTTCCAATTCCCGCTCCAGAACATGAAGCAGCTTTTCGATGTTTCGGTGCTCGTCGAGGAGAATCTCGATAATTTTTGACATCGATTTCGACCGCGGGCTGTCAGATTAACATATTGATCTAACAGCGATATTCCATATTCCGGGAGCGTCCCCATACTATTGAACTAGAGGACGTTAACGGCAATTCGAAGCCGGGCTTTGCGTTATGTCAAAGCGTGATTGGACCAATCATTCGATATATTATTGTTGAACTTTCCTCATCATCTTCGCGAGCCAAGTCGATGGTCGACGCCAAGCCAAGTCCAGGTTTCAAAATTCTGGCGCGTGAAGATTTTTCCGATGTGACCTATTCCTTGGTCATTCATCATCCGTTGATGGCGAAAGCCGCGCGGCCAGGTCAATTCGTCATTGTGATGACGCATGAGTCCGGCGAACGGGTCCCGCTGACGATCGCGGATTTCGACCGCGCAAAAGGAACCGTCACCCTGGTCGTTCAGGCGGTCGGGAAGTCGACCAAGGAGATGCAGCAGATTTGCCAAGTGGGGACCTCAATCCATGGAATGGTTGGGCCCATGGGGGTGCCAAGCCCACTCACAGGAAAGAAGAAGGTGGTCTGTGTAGGCGGCGGTCTGGGCGTCGCGCCTATCTACCCGCAGGCTCGCGGATTTAAGGAGAATGGCGCCTATGTGATCGGCATTCTCGGCTTTCGTACCAAGAAGCTGATTTTCTGGGAGGACAAATTCAGGGCCTGCTGCGATGAACTCATCCTGTGCACCGACGACGGATCCGCCGGAATGAAAGGCTTTGTCAGCGACGGAATCAAGCTCGCCATCGCGGGACATCGCAATATCGACGAGGTGGTGGCGATCGGGCCGCCCATCATGATGAAGGCCTGCGCCGACACCACGCGTCCGCATGCAATCAAGACGATCGTCAGTCTAAACCCGATCATGGTCGATGGAACCGGTATGTGCGGCGGCTGCCGCGTCAAGATCGGCGACGAAATAAAGTTTGCATGCGTGGATGGTCCCGATTTCGACGGTCACAAGGTCGACTTCGGTGATCTGATGATGCGCCTTAAGCGCTATGCCGAAGAAGAAAAGGCCGCTCTGGAACGGTGGTCGGAAAACTGCCGGATGATGCAGCGGGCTCCACCGGCATTGAAGGGCGGAGAAGCGGCTGAATCGGGACTGCCACTGCCAGATCCCTTTGACGGCGTGTTGGGGGGATAGCGCAATTGTTAATCAAGTTTTTCGGAATCGGTTGCTCAGTTTTTGAGATGGCTCGCTAGTGGTACGAGATTGACAGAATGGCCAAGAAGAAAAAAACGATCCGAAGCATTCCCCAAGAGCGGACGCCTGTGCGCGAACAGGTTCCGCAAGTGCGGGTGAAGAATTTCGACGAAGTAAATTGCGGCTATTCCCTGAAAGAGGCGCTCAACGAGGCAGAGCGATGTCTGTTATGCCCGGATCCGGACTGCGTCGCCGGCTGCCCGGTCAATATTAATATCCCGAAATTCATCGAGGCGCTTACCGCCAAGGACTTGCGTGGCGCCTATGACGTCATTACCGCCAGCAATCTGCTGGCCTCGGTATGCGGCCGCGTCTGCCCGCAGGAGACGCAGTGCGAGGGCGTCTGCGTGGTTGGGGAAACGCTCGAACCGGTGGCGATTGGCCGCCTCGAACGTTTCGTCGGCGACACCGCCATCAAGGAGAAATGGAGCAACGTTCCGTATATCGAGCCAACCGGATACAAGGTCGGGATCGTCGGTTCGGGTCCCGCCGGCATGGCCTGCGCGGCGGACCTGGCTAAGGCCGGATGCGAAGTGACCGTCTTCGAGGCCTTCCACCAGGCCGGCGGCGTGCTCAAGTACGGTATCCCCGATTTCCGCCTGCCCAATGCGGTGGTCGATGCGGAAATCGAGAATTTGCGCAAGCTCGGCGTTAAGTTCGAGTGCAATACGCTGGTCGGCCGCCTGTTTACCATCGAGCAGATGCGCGACGAGCTCGGCTTCGATGCCGTCTTCATCGGCACTGGCGCCGGCTATCCCTCGATGCTCGGCATCCCTGGCGACACCCTCAACGGTGTGCTTTCCGCCAACGAGCTCTTGACCCGCTGCAACCTGATGCGGGCAAAGGATTTTCCAAATTACGATACGCCGATTCCACTCGGTAAGCGCATCGCCGTGATCGGCGCCGGTAACACGGCCATGGACGCAATGCGCGTCTCGCTGCGGCTCGGGGCCGAGAAAGTCTACTGCATCTATCGACGGTCTCGGGCGGAGTGTCCCGCGCGCGCGGAAGAGGTTCATCACGCCGAGGAAGAAGGCATTGAGTTTCACTGGCTCACTAACCCGATTGAAATTCTCGATGACGGGAAGAGCGGTGTCCGCGCCATGCGCTGCATTCGCATGGATCTCGGCGAGCCCGACGATTCGGGGCGGCGGCGTCCGCTCCCGGTGGCTGGCAGCGAGTTTGAGTTTGAGACCGATCAGGTCGTATTCGCGATCGGGACAAACGCGAACCCTATTATCGGCCAGACGTCGAAACTTCGCCTCAACAAGCGCGGCTACATCGAGACTGACGACACGCTTGCGACCTCGATGGCGGGCGTCTTTGCTGGCGGCGACATTGTCACCGGCGCGGCAACCGTGATCGAGGCGATGGGCGCCGGCCGCAAGGCCGCGCGCAGCATCAAGAACTACTTGAGAATACGCGATTCCGGCGTCGATGAGGCCGACGAAGCCGGAACTGGAACCTTCTTCGGAATTGATCTGCGCGAGCGCAGTTTTGTGCGTATTCGCGCCGCCTAAGGGTGCACGATGAACGACACCGTCGCTGAAATCCCGATAAAGCCTCGCCTCCACGAGACCCGGAACGGTCCGGCGGCCGCGAAGGAGAAGCCGGCCACCACCTTGAGCGAGCATATCGTCGAGATCATCAGTGATTCCGGCGAGGGCGCGCAGCGGTGCGGGCAAACGTTCGGAGCGATCGCTTCGCAAATGGGCAATGGCGTCTGGACCGTTGAGATCATCCCGGCGGAGATTCGCCCCCCGGCGCGTAGCGTCGCCGGCGGCAGCGGAAATCGCATTCGTCTGGGCTCGGGTCGCGTCACCAATGGCGGCAACGAAACCGATCTCGTCATCGCCTTCAATGAGCAAGTGCTGCTCGGCCGCGTGCGCACCGGCGAGCTTAAGCCTGACTGCACAATTCTTCTGGAAAGCATGTGGCGCGAAAGCAGGGACGAGAGCATTGTCACATCTTACGTCGAGACCCACGACCAGCTCGTGAAGGCGGGCTACAAGGTCATCGAAATTCCGATGGAGCACGAGTGCAAGACCGTCGTCGCCGATGCCCGGCGCGGCAAGAACATGTTCGCGCTGGGCATGCTCTGTAGCATCTATAGTTTCGATCTCCAGGTCGCGCGCGAACAGATTGCCCTTACTTTTGGCAAAAAAGGCGCCAGCGTTATTGCGCCGAACGTGAAACTGTTGGAAGCAGGCTTTGAGTGGGCAGAGAACAATCTCGATTTCAAGTATCGAATTCCGGCCAAACGCAGCACCGAGCCGCAAATCGTGGTCAACGGCAACACCGCGCTGGCGCTCGGCGTGCTCGCCTCCGGCATGGAAATCTGCGCCATGTATCCGATCACGCCGGCCACGTCGGTGTCGCACTATCTGAGCAGCGTGTTCGAGAAGGTCGGCGGCGTCGTCCATCAGGCCGAGGATGAGATCGCGGCCTGCACCTTTGCGATCGGCGCTTCCTATGCCGGCAAATGCGCCGTCACCGTTACGTCCGGACCTGGATATTCGCTCAAACAGGAAGGGATTGGGCTTGCGGTGATGGGCGAAATTCCCCTCGTCGTCATCAATGTGCAGCGCGGTGGCCCCAGCACCGGCCAGCCGACCAAGGTCGAGCAGGGCGACTTGATGGCATCGATTTTTGGCAGCCATGGCGACGCGCCCAAGGTTGTCATCGCTCCGGCCACGATCGAGGACTGCTTCTATTCAGTCATCACCGCGCGCAAGATCGCCGAAACCTTCAATATGGTCGTGGTCGTGCTCTCCGATGCAAGCCTTGGCACCTCGCAGCAACCGTTTCTGCGGCCACAATTCAGCGAAGCCTGGCTGGCGCCGCCGATCGACCAGAGCGAGGTGCCGGAAGGCGCCAAGCCCTACGACTGGAACCCCACGACCGGCCTGGCGCGCCGGTTTATCCCGGGCCAGCCCGGCGGTGAGCATACCTTGACCGGGCTCGCGCATGACCGTCTGAGCCATGTCGCCTACGATCCGGAGAGCAACGAAGCGGGTCTGCGCGCGCGCAGCCTCAAGCTCGCCGCGTTGCAGCGTACGCTCAAGACCCCGCCGGTGTTCGGCGATCCGAAGGGTGACCTCCTGGTCATCGGCTGGGGCAGCACCAAGGGCGCGATCGAGGAAGCCGTGGAGAACCTGCGTGCCGAAGGCCGTAAGGTCTCATCGCTGCATCTAACTTTCCTGCAGCCGATGGCGCCGGGCCTCAAAGAAATTATGCAACGATTCAAGAAAGTGATCACGATCGAGGGCAATTGGAGTGACGACCCGAACGGGGAGATCATAGACGAGAGCAATCGCCGCTACTCGGCGCTGGCCATGCTGCTGCGCTCTCGTTACCTGATCGACGTCGATTGCTGGACCGAGGTACGCGGCCAGCCGATCAAGCCGAATACGATCCAGCGCGTCCTCCTCGATAAACTCAAGCAGCGGTGATAGGCGCGACCATGACAGTTCATCCCACCGAATGCCTCTTGCGGATGTACGATCAACATCACGATCTTGAGGACTATCAGAGCGGCGTGCCGCGCTGGTGCACCGGTTGCGGCGACAATGGCATTCTCGCAGCGGTGCAGCGGTTGTGCCGCGACGAGGATCTGCGGCCCGAAAAGACCGTGTTTGTCTCAGGCATCGGCTGCTCCAGCCGTTTTCCCCACTACATGAAGACCTACGGGTTCCACGGCATCCATGGCCGCGCGCTGCCGGTTGCCGAAGGCATCAGGATGGCGCGGCCGGATTTGAACGTCTTTGTAAACACCGGCGATGGCGACTGCTGCAGCATCGGCGCGGCGCATTGGATTCACGCCATCCGCTACAACATGAACATGACGGTGATGCTGCACGACAACCAGATCTACGGGTTAACGAAGATGCAGGCGTCGCCGACCTCCCCGCGCGGACTGAAGAGCAATACGACGCCGCACGGCGCCTACCTCGAAGGGCTGCAACCGCTGACCGTGACACTCGGCGTGCAGAATGTGTCCTTCGTTGCGCAAGCGGTCGATTGGATACCGGAAGTGCTCTACGACATCATTGCGGCGGCATACCGCCATAAGGGCTTGTCGTTCGTGCGCATCTTGCAGCGCTGCCCGGAATGGCTGCCGAAAATGCTCGATCCGTGGGTGCACGATCCACTGAAGATCATGCTGCTCACGCACGAAAATGGTCTGAAGCTCAGCCCGAACATTTCCAAGGTCTACAAGACCCAGGAGCGGCACGACCCGTCCAATATCAATCGCGCGCGCGAGATCGCATCGGTCGCGGATCCCATCCCGGTCGGCATCCTTTATCACAACCCGGAGGTGCCCTGTTACGAAGAGCTTCGCGACGCTGGCCAGCAGCGGTCGATGCGCTTCATCAAGGCGGGTCTCGAAGCGGAATTCGACAAGTTCACGGTCTGGCCGCAGGACGCGGACAGCAAGGCGCAACCAAGCGCGTAAGCCGCCGATAAGGTTCGAATAAAGACGCTAAGGCAAGTTCAGATGTTGGAATCACAAGCGCATATCGCGTTCCATCTCACCGGCAGAATGCCTCAGGGCGAGTTCGATGCGCCTGCCCAAGGCGGGCTCTATCCTGCGATCCTTGCCGGATATCAGGATCTGACGGCGCTTCGCTATGACTTCCCGATCGTGCTGGGGCGCGCGGGCGGCGATGGCGCGCCGGTGCAATCGCTGTCGGCGCTGGTCGATGCCGCGGCGAAGAGCATCGCCCAAGACAGCGACGCCGAACGGCTGAAGCGGCACGCCATCCGCATCGAGCGGGAAATCCGCAAACTGGCCGCAGAAGGCGCGACCGGGTCGCTGTCGGAGCTTTGGGACATCTTTGGCGGTCGCATTGGTGCGAGTAATGACGAACTATTGCAGGATAGTTTGAGTCGCCTGCGCGCCTCGTTGAAAACCGACGGCGAGGTGATCGACTGCGACAAGGCGATGCCGGTTCGTTTGTTCCAGCATGCCTGGCAGACGCTGCAGGACCAGAAGACGAAAAATTACTGGGCGGAAATCAACAAGCTGATTATGAAGCTTTCCGACATCCTCAGTTCGGATTTTGTCCGCTCGAAGGAGGGGCTGAGCGCGGAACGGCTGCGCGCATCGGTCGGTGGGATGGATCAGGACGCGTTCGATTTCGACGCGATGTCCCGTTTGCTCGCCGAAGCGAGACCCAGCGTGCCGTTGCCGGAAAGCCGCCGCCAGCGCGTGCGCGGGCTGCTGTCGACGCTCAGGTCGCAACGCTTCTATGCGCCGGCTGGTGAAAGCGACAAATGGATCGGCGCGGACGAGGCCTATTCCTTCGTGTTCGAAAACGCCACCGATGCGGTCGCGGCCTATCGCGAGCGGCTGCCGAAAATGATCGAGCTCGCCAAGGCGATCGAAATGGCCAGGCTCGAAGCCGACGGGGAATACAGCGAAGCACGGCATGACGCCTTTTTCGCCGAATTCGGTGACAATGGCCTCGATCCGAACGATATTGCCGCATTCCCGCAATATCTCATCTGTTTGCCCGCAGCGGAATTGCGGGCGGCGGAATCTGACTTGATCCTGCAGGCATTCGCCGCCGGTCTGCCGGCAAAGGTGGTGGTGCAGACGGACGATCTGCTTAGTCAATCGCCGATCACCGGGGAACTGCTGTTTTCGGGGCTTCGCGGTCGGCAGCTCGTGAGCGCGGCGATGGGGTCGGCCACCTGCTATGTCTTGCAGTCGAGCAGCTCAAATCTGTTCCAACTGCGCGAGCAGGTGCTCCGCGGGCTGAGCTGTCCCGGGCCGGCATTGTTCAACATCTACTCCGGCGCGAGCGGAACCGGCATTCCGCCCTATCTGGCGGCGGCCGCCGCCGCGGAGTCGCGGGCATTCCCGGCTTTCACCTACGACCCGTCGGCGGGAGCGACCTGGGCATCGCGGTTCTCGCTCGCCGGCAATTCGCAAACCGACCTTGATTGGCCGGTGCAGCGCCTCGACTATGAAGACGAGGACCAGCAGCTCGTTTCGGAAAACATTGCCTTCACCTTCGTCGACTTCATGGCCTGCGACCCGCGTTGCGCCAAGCACTTTGCCGAGGTTCCGCGGGCGAAGTGGGATGACACGATGCAGCCGGTTGCCGAATTGCTGGTGCGAGAATCGGAGGATTTGTCGCAGGTGCCGTGCCTGTTGATGGTCGACGGCGAAAATCGCCTGCAAAAAGTGATTGTCGACGAGAAGCTGATGCGCGAGGCGCGTGCTTGCATGGCGGCGTGGCACAGTCTGCAAGAGCTTGGCGGCGTTCACAACTCGCACGCGGCTGCGCTGGTTGAACAGGAGCGGAAAGCCTGGGCCGAGCAAACCCCGCCGGTGACCGAGCAAGCCCAGCCGGCGGCCGCGGCCGCGCAAAGCCAACCCGCAGCTGCGGCGCCGATCGAGGCGCCAACCACGCCGGCGCCCGCTGCCGAAGCGGAGCCCGAAAGGCCATCGGACGAGCCCTATATCGAAACGGCGCGATGCACGACTTGCAACGAATGCACGCAGATCAACGACAAGATGTTCGGTTATGACGCCAATAAACAGGCATCCATCATCAACCCGGATGCCGGAACCTACCTTCAGCTGGTGGAGGCGGCGGAAAGTTGCCAGGTCTCGATCATTCACCCGGGCAAGCCCCGGAATCCGAACGAGCCTGGACTCGATGAATTAATGAAGCGAGCAGAACCGTTCTTGTAGAATTGCTGCGCAGCCGTGCAGGCAAGCAGCGTCAGGAAACGGTGAAGCGGCGGACCGCATCCTCGTCGATATCCACGCCGAGCCCGGGCGCGTCGCGCAATTCGACTTTGCGGTTTTCGACCCGCAGCGGATCGCGAACGATATCCTCGCTCAGGTAGACATGGGTGAGGCTGACGCCCCACTCGAGCGCTGGCGCTGCGCAAGCGACGGCCAATGTCGCCGCCGATGAAATGCTGCTGCCCGCCACCTTACAAGCAAGGGTGGACGACAGTCCAATCTGGCTGCACAGCGCCGCGGCCGCCAAGGACGGCGTCATGCCGCCGGCCTTGATCAGCTTGAGGTTGACACCGCCGATGATGCCGGCCTGGCCGAGCGACAGGATGTCGTCGGCGCCGGAAATACATTCATCGCCGCAAATCGGCAGAATACCGAGCCGGTTGAGCGCACCCGTGGCGCTGGTCTGATCGTTGGGCAGCGGCTGCTCGAGAAACATCAGCCCGAGGCCGTCGACGCCACGCAGATATGTTTGCGCCTGGCGCGCGGTCCAGCCAGCATTGGCGTCGGCGCACAGTTTCAGGTCGGGCCCGAGCGCCGCGCGCATTTGCCGCGCGGCTTCGATTTCCTCCTCGACACGCTTCACGCCGACCTTCAGTTTGAAATATCCGTAGTCCTCGGCGACTTTGTGCTTGGCTTCGGCTATGTCGGTGGCGACATTCGGATTGCCGAGCAGCCACATGTTCTCCGCCGAGCGGCGCAGGGCGCCGCCGATCAGGTCGACGCAAGGAACGCCCAGATGCTTGCCGACGAGATCAAGCAACGCGATTTCTACCGCGGCCTTGGCGCCGCCATTGTGCTCGATGCTCGCCCGGCAGCGCCGCGCGAGCTCGGCGCGGTCGCGCGAATCGGCGCCGATCAGCAGCGGGGCCATGTGCTTGCGCACCGCAGCCACCATGCCGGGCAGGGTATCGCCGGTCATGGTTGGTGCTACCGTGGCCTCGCCCCAGCCGACCAGACCATTGTCAGCCTCGATGCGAACGATGAGATTCTCGGCGGTGGCGATCCGCTCAGCCGCCATCACCATCGGCTTGGCGAGTGGCAGCGCGACCGGTATGGCGTCGACGCGTTTGATGCGAAGCGAGCGCCCTTGCTGGTCGGCACGGATGTTGGCTTGTAGATTCATCGTCGAACCGCGGCCTCCCGGATGAAGCTTTAACCGGCCGGTATCCTATGTGAGCCAGCGCCAAGATCAAAATCGGAATTCGTGACCGTTTTGTTGGCATCAAAGTCCTTGATCTATAGGCTTAAGCGAATTTGTTGGCCGCTTATTTTCGCGGCGCTATATTCCGGCCCAATCCACACGAGCTTGCAGCGAATAGATGTCATGACGGTGACCCCCAAGGCTCGCGTGACTGGGACGAAACGTAGAACTGAAAAAAGTTCGCGACATGAGGAGACGAGAGTGGCGGGCGACGTCGGATTGATTGGCATCGGCTTAATGGGAACTGTGCTCGCGCACCGGTTACTCGACGCCGGCTATCGGGTCATCGGTTTCGACATCGCGGCGCCGCGGCGTGAGGAGCTCAAGCGCGTAGGCGGCGAACCGGTCGAATCCGTAGCCGAGATGGCCCGCCGCTGCCAAATTTACCTGATCGCGGTGATGACCATCGGCCAAGTTGAAGACGTGGTCGAAGGCAAGGGCGGGCTGATCGAGGCGGGCGACGCAAAGACGCCGCGGATCGCCTTATGCACGTCGACCTGCGACCCCGACCGTATTGAAACGCTTGCGGCCCGCGCCGCCGCGCGCGGCTTGGCCTTCCTGGATACGCCGGTCTCCGGCACCAGCCAGCAGGTCTTACATGGCAACGGCTATGGCCTCATCGCCGGCGCCCGTAAAGCCGCCGAAGCCGCCGCGCCGGTCTTGAACGTGATCTACCCGCGCAACCAGTATCTCGGGCAGGCCGGCGCGGCCACCAAGACCAAGCTCGCGATCAATCACATTCTCGGGCTCAACCGGGTAGCGCTGGCGGAAGGGCTGGTGTTCGCCGAAACTCTCGGGCTCGATCTGGAGAGCTTCCTAGCGGCGGCGCGTGAATCGGCTGCCTATTCGCAGATCATGGACGTCAAAGGCGGCAAGATGGTAGCCGGCGACTTCGCGCCGGTGGGCAAGGTCTCGCAACACCTGAAGGATGTCAGAACCATGCTCGGCGTGGCGGAAAAGCGCGGACAAGTGCTGCCATTCCTGTCGGTGCTCGCCGAGGTGCTGATAGCCTGCGAGCAGCGCGGCGACGGCGAGCGCGACAACGCCATCACGATTGAAGAAATCCGCCGGCGGAAGGCGACGCCAGCGGCGGCAGAACGCTAACGACAGAAGTATCCAACGGACAAGTATACTTGCCGCACCCCGACGATCAAATGGCCGCGGCAGGAACTCACCGGCGCACGATCACCGTCGTGCCAATCTTCGTCCGATTGTAGAGGTCGATGATATCGGCATTTGACAAGCGGATGCAGCCCGACGACACGGCGGCGCCGATGCGCCACGGCTCGTTGGTGCCGTGGATGCGGTAGAGCGTGCCGCCGAGATAGAGTGCGCGCGCGCCGAGTGGATTGTCGTAACCGCCGTCGACGTGACGGGGCAGATCTGGATAGCGCTTGAGGATACCGGGCGTCGGTGTCCAATCCGGCCATTCGCGCTTCGACGCCACCTTGCTGACGCCTGACCAGCCGTAACCTTCCGCGCCGACCGCGATGCTGTAGCGCATCGCCTGGTCGTGGCCCATTATGTAATAAAGAAACCGATTGCGGGTATCGACGACGATGGTGCCGGGCGCCTGCTTGCTCGGATAGCTCACCATCTCGCGTGGCGTTTCGCTGTACAGGATGCCGAACGGTGTGTGCAGCGTCCACGGATCGCGCGCGCTGACTTCCGTGGTTGATACTTTCGTGGTTGATACTTTGTGTTTGGGTTTTGCCGACGCGTAGGCTTGCGCGCCGCTGTTCGCGCCAGTGGAGCTACAGCCACCAAGCGCGAAAGCTGCTAAGATCAAAGAAATCAGAACCACTGGAATTCGCACGACGCCACTAGCCTCGCTTAAAGCCGCACAATTGACAAAAGTCGCCGGCAAAGATCGCCGGCGGCGCGGCCAACCTCATCGCTATTCAATACCGCACTGCCATAATTTGCCTCTAGTGCGGAAAAGCCACACCCCCCAGAACTTTCGCCCGAATCGTGATGCTCGCTGACACCATGGACGAGCGGCCGGACGGCGAAAAATCCTAATAGAACAATCAATTACAGTAAAACAGGTCCCCCGCGGCGGCAGTGGTGCTGCCGGCCAGTTTCACGCCAGCGTGAATTCACAGGCTTTCCGCTTTGGCTGGTGTTTCCGCCAGCGCCCGCACCTCTTCAAGGATAATCGAGTTGAGGATTTCCTCCAGCCGCGTCAGCGCGCGCGCCACGATCGCCCCGTCCATCACTCGGTGATCGTAGATGATCCGCACGTCGAGAACGCCGTCGCTGCTCATCACCCCGTAGTTTAGCAAAGTGGTCAGTGGCGATAGCGGATGCAGCGATTCGGCGTTGAGCGCCGAATAGACCGAGACCCCGAATGTCCCGACGTAATTGCCGCGTTGGCGGCCGATGTTCAGGCAGATCCACCAAAATGCCCGGCGCAGCGGCCGCGGCAGGCGCGTGAATTGTATTGTTCGCCGGAAATCCTTGATCTGCTCGACCAGAGCGGTCGAGGCGTGCTCGATCTGACGCCCGATATCGCGCAACGACTGTCGTGCCGGCTCCTTGATCGAGATCGAGAACAGGCCGGGTTCGCCGCGGTAGTCGCGCTCGAAGATTACGGTGGCGTTGCTGGCCGGATATTCGTAGAGGTGCGGCCATGGAATCTTGACATAGGCGCGCCGGAACTCTGGAAACTCGCGCGCCATCAGCGCATAGGCCTTGGTGAAGATGGCGGTCCAACGCGGCCGCTCGTGGCAGGCGGCGCGGGCCGCCACTAGGGCGCCAAGCGACATGCGCTTCTGGACCGGAACAGTGGGAATGCCGCGCGCGAAATACAATAGGTCGATAACTATGCGCCGCGGAACGGACAATCGAATCATTCGCCCGCGCATGCGCTATCTCCGTGCCAGGCGCCTTTGGACTAAACGATCCACGGAACGATGCGCTTGGTTTGGTTCATATAGGCGCGATACTCCTCGCCGAAGCTTTCCAGCATCATCCGCTCTTCCCGCAACACGCGGAACCCGAAGAGTACCCCCGCTCCCGCAACGCCGGATAGGCCCGCAAGCCAGTTGGGCAACAGCAATGCTTGCGCGAGGCCCAGAAGAAAAAACGAAGAATACATCGGATGGCGGATCAGGCGATAGACGCCGGTTTTGACCAGCACGTGCTGCTCCCGGACTTGCAGCGTGATCGACCAATTCCTGCCTAGATCGGCGTGGCTGCGGCGGAACAGCCATAATGCCCCGACGAGTGGCACCAGGCCCAACCAGGCGATCACAGGGACGAAGGGACGGTCGAGCGAGGCGGGAAATCGCGTCAAAACATAGACGCCCGGGACCACGAACAAGCCGAGCAGGCCAATGCCGAGAAGGCTCCCCTCCCGCCAATCGAGCAGGGATTTTCGAACCCGGATCTTCTTCGCCTTGCGTTCGAAGGGGTGGCGAATGATGTACCATCCGACGAGTCCGGCGAACCAGACGAACGCGGCGACCGTCTTCGTCATGATGATATGATCTTAACGTGGCAGCGCCGGAGGCGACAACTGTCCTGATTTTTGGCCATTTTATTTGCATTTCCGAGTGTGGGGGCCCAAGCCAAATCTTGACGGCGGCGGTGCCGCGATGGAATTATTTAGGCTTCAAAGTTCACATGCGATCGGGGTCGCCTGAATCATGCATATTATACCGTTCGGGACACTTGCGCTTGTAAGCTTCGTTCTGTTGGCGCCGGCGTCGGCCGATGCCAGGAAAATCGTCCGCTTTAGCGGTTATTCAGAGGGCACGATCGTCATTAAGACGAACCAGCGGCGCCTTTATTTCGTTATCGGCGAGGGCAAGGCGATCCGCTATCCGGTGGGTGTCGGCAGGCGAGGCATGGCCTGGCAAGGGACGGCCTATATCGACGGCAAATACATCAGGCCGGGTTGGTCGGCGCCTGAATCAATCCGAAAGGATTATTCTCGGCTGCCAGCGGTCGTCCCGGGCGGCAGCCCGCACAACCCGATGGGCGCGGCGGCGATGACGCTGAGCGGTGGTGGCGAATATGCGATCCATGGCACCAACAACCCCGGTTCGGTCGGCAGGTTTGTGTCCCATGGCTGCATCCGCATGCATAACAGCGACGTCATGGACCTATATAGGCGGGTCGGTTTCGGCACGAGAGTCGTCGTGCTGCGGTAAACTTGCCGGCCGGAAAGCGCGTCCTGGGGGCAAAAAGACTAGCGAGCGAAAAAGGAGACCCCATGAAGCCGCGATATATCGCCCTCCTGCTGTTCGGTATCGCGACGTTCGCCATGACCACATTGCCGGCTATGGCCTGGTGGCAGTTCGTCGCCTACCACCCAGACGGCGAGCGCAAGGTCTACACACCCTTTCCAACCGAGGAGGCCTGCCAAGCGGAGCTCAAAAAGGTCGATGCCCAGATTGAAAAGGAGTACCCCAAGCTCTATCCGCGCGTTGGAAGCTGCGAGGAGTACAAATAAGCGGAATGGCGCATAGGACTGGATTTTCCGCACCGCGCTCATTGCTGCGGCCGCTACGCTGGCGAATTCCGGAGCAATATACCGTTCATTATTTGTTCTAGTACTGGGATAGGACGCGGGGGCCTGAAAAGCGCCAGTAATTCAATGAATCGGTCCCATCCGGCTATGCACAAATGTGTGGAGTGTGGCTTTTGCGCACTAGCTGAGTGTCCGGATGGATTGTACACGTTGAAAGCTCACGAGGGTAAACATGGGTGGCGTCATCATGAAAAAGATTCTGGTTCTCGTCTGTTCGGCAATCCTTGCCCTTGGCGTCGCTGGCTGCGCCGGTAAAGGCAAGGTTCCGGTAGGCAAAGGCAAGGCCCCGGTAGTCCATACCAAGGGCTAAGCTTAGACCTCGCGCGAGGGCGACAAGAATAGGGCCGGCTCGATGCCGCGCCCTTTCTTGGTGCCGATCGCTGAGGAGGGTTCGATCTCAGTCCTCCGGCGAAAGCCGGCGGATTTTCACGTCTCTGGATCAGGGGCGCGAAGAGGCGCGCGTTGATATATAACTAACTAACCTTCGTTGCAGGTTAGGGAGTTGATGATGCGGTATTCGTGCAGCTTGGGTCGGGGCTTCAGCATCCTGATCGGCGCGAGCGTGGCGGCGATCTTGTTGGGCGCGAGCGCCCTGCCGGCCGAAGCGCAAAGCACGGTGGCCTCGGCCGTCGCATCGTCGTTGAACGAGAAGTGGACCGTCGAAACTAAAAAGAGCCGCCGCGCGGGTAGCCAGCGGTATTTTATCGAGTTTCGCGGTCGCAACGCTGCCAACTACGGCCATATGTACGTGTTGTATGGGAAGGTGAATCGGCGTGACGAAATCGTCGCGAGCCGAATCGCCGGGCTGCATCCGGCCGGCGACGCCGAGAACTGCTTTAATTGCAGTCTTTTCAACTGGACGGTTGGGCACGTGATATTCGTTCCGGCAGAGACCGGCGCCAGCGACGGCGATCTTGAAGAAAAATACGTCACAGCGCGCTATCGCGTGTGGATGGACAAAGCTCATTACGATGAGCTCGACGCCTTTATCAGGAAGCTGCAGGCCGATAACCCGATGTGGAATGCGTTGTGGAATAACTGCGTCGGCTTCGGCCGCAAAATCGCCGAGCACATGGGCCTGAAGTTGCCGCCGTTCATCTGGCTGGAGCCGAAGGATTTCGTTAATGACTTGCGTGAGCTGAATGGCTTGAAAACCGAGCAACTTCCGCTGAAGGACGCTGCGACGGAGGCGGTACGTTCGGCGTCGCGCTCAGCTTCGCGAACGGCACCGCTGCCGCCGCACCAGCCAAAGCGGGAGCCGGCAACCGCTTCCGGTCAGCCAACCATCTCGACGCTCCCCAAACCGGCGCCGGCAAAGTTGAAAAAGCAGTCCGTTGCTACATCGCAGCATGTGCACGCGGTGGCGTCGTCGGACATCGTGTATTGATTGCTCGCGCGCAGCGATAATCCGAACAATTCATCGGCCGGTATTTGACCGCCGGCTTCGTCGGGCCGGCAAGGCTTGGCGCGCGAACCGCTCTTTGCGGCCTCACTGCACGCTTAAAATGAATTTCAAGTCTCTTATGCGCCGCGTGCGTTACGTCGGCTTTTTGGCCGCGAGTCGCGCTCCAAGCCGGGCGAGGTCGACCACCATGCGTTCATGCGTGCCTACGCCAATCTCCTCGGTCTCGTCGCGCGCGGTCACGTTGAATTCGATGCGCCGGCCGTCGACTTTGGTGACCTCCGCCTCGGCCGTGACCTGATGGCCGACCGGTGTCGCGGCTAGATGCCGTACATTGACCAGGGTGCCGACCGCGCTCTCGCCGGGGTCGAGATAGTCACGCACCGCGTTGAGCGCGGCGTTCTCCATCGCCGTCACCATCATCGGCGTGGCGAATACCTGCGGAAGGCTGACGTCCTTGAACTGGTTGGCCAGATGCGCCGGCGTGACGCGCAGTGTGTAGGTTCCCTTTGCTCCCACCGGAATCGGACGCATCGCTCAACTCCCTGGCCGTCGCACATGATTGATGGCCGGCGCCAGCACTGCCAGCACGACGCCGCAGAGCGCGATCGGCACGAAGGCCAGACCTGCAACGCCGCTCATATCCCAGGCCAGCCCGCTGATCACCGGCACGATCACCGCGCAACTATAGCTGATGGTGAACATGGCGGCGGTGACGCGGTGCACATCGTCAGGCGGGGACAGCAGCGGCGGCAACGCCAGCGCCAGCACCAGGATTCCGGCTGCGGCAAAGCCGATCGACGTAGCAGCGGCGACAACGATGATACCGGACCCGAAGACGATGCCGACGATCCCGACCACGCACAGCATGCCCGATGCCACATAGGGCCAAGCCCTGAGCTCAAGCCGGCTGGCGAACATCAGTAGCAGGATCGAGGCCGGCATTTGCCCGGCGTTCAAACCGGTAAGCGCCGGGCTTATCCAGGCTGCCTCGCCGTGGCTGCTGAGATAATCGGGCAGGAAGGCGTTGGTGGTGAAATACATGGCATTGACGGTGCCGAGCATGATGCCGAGCCGCCAGATCAGGGCGCTGCTCCAATCCGGCCACCAGCGCCGCCGCGCCGCAGGGCCGATTCCGTTTGACGGGGCCTGCCGCGGCGCCAAAGCCATGACCAGCACGGCTATTGCAGCGACCGGCGCGCTCCAGAATGCGAAGCCCCATTGCCAGCCGCCCACTATCGGCAGCACCACCGGCAGCATCAGCGCCACCGGCAGCAGTTCGCCGACCAGCAGGCCGTTGGTGTAGACGGCGGTCGCAAAAGCGATGCGGCGCGGCGCCCAGGCGCGCACCGCCGGCGGCATGGTCACTTGCATGATCGCGACGCCCGTGCCCATGAGGATGGTCATGGCATAGAGCCAATAGACGTCGGGCAACGTCCCGCGTAGCGCGCCGCCGATGGTGTTGAGGGCCAGGCCGACCACCATCGCCGTTGTCACGCCGAGCCGGGAGATCAGCAGCGAGCCCGGCACCGCCGCGATGGCGAACAGCATGGACGGCAGACCGGTCAGGATGCCGATTTGGGTCGCGTTAAGGTCAAGGTCGTCATGGATTAGCGGGATGACCGGCGGCACTGCCAGGATGGTAAGCCGCAAGGCGGAGCCGGCGAGCCAAAGCAGCAGCAGCGCGGTCAGCAGGCGCGCGCGCGGCAGGCTGGCGTTTGAATCTCGCATGGCAATAGTTGTGATGGCGTCAGGCAGGCGCCGCGGCCGCGGCGTCCGGCTTCCGTTAGCAAATTTCCCGCAAACAGGGAATTGCGGCGGCCCGCTGGGGCTGTGATTTCTCAGGCGCTCGATTATCTGTAGCTGGCCGAATCAACAAAATGGTTAACACCGTCAAGTCATGATGACGAACGAAGACGTCCGATCTAGCGCGCCGGAGCGCATTTATGCGATCGGCGACATCCACGGCCGGCTGGATTTGCTCGAGCGAGCGATCACCGCGATCCGGCGCGACGTCGAGCAGTATGGGTCTGCGGCCTTGACCGTAACCCTCGGCGATTATATCGACCGCGGTCCGCAGTCGCGCGGTGTGCTCGATCGTCTGATCGAAAATCCTTTTCCGACGTCCTACGTCGCGCTCAAGGGCAACCATGAGACCCTGCTCGCGGCGTTTCTCTCCGATCCCGCGACCGGGCCGCATTGGCGCCAGCAGGGCGGCCTGGAAACATTGCATTCTTATGGCATTCACCTCCGCGGGCTCACGCACGCGAATTTTGCTATGGCCAGGGATCAGCTGCGGGTCGCGTTGCCGAGTGCGCATGTGGATTTTCTAAGCGCACTCAAAATGTCGCTTAGCCGCGGCAAATACTTTTTCTGCCATGCCGGGGTGCGGCCGGGCGTGCCGCTCGATCGCCAGAGTGAAGACGATCTGCTTTGGATCCGCGATGAATTTCTCGGCAGCGATATGGACTTCGGCAAGATCGTCGTGCACGGCCATACGCCCATGCCGAAGCCGGAAGTGCTGCCGAATAGGATTGGCATCGATACCGGCGCCTTCGCGACCGGACGGCTGACCTGCGTGGCACTATCCGGCGGCGCGCCGCGTTTTCTGCGGGTCTGAAAGGCTGCTAAATTTGCTGTTGCCCTGCCTGGCGGATTTGTTACCTAAGCCCTTGGATCATCGGCTTGTTCTTCCCGCCCGCGGATTGGAAATCGCCCCCGTTGGCGAAATCCCTGTATAGTTCACGCAAAGATCAAAACCCCGCAGGAAACCGCGAATGATCAGGCTGCCACGACTAACACCGCGCCAGATTCTGATCGTGCTGCACGATCTGGTCGCCACCGCCACGGCGATCGGCCTGACATTTGTTATGCGTTTCGAGGACTACCTCCTCGCCGTGAAACTGCCCGGCCTCGAAATTTTTCTGCCGGTCTTCCTGGTCTATGCGGCGGTGGTCTATTTCATCTTCGGCCTGCACCGCAACAAGTGGCGCTTCACCTCGGTTCCCGATCTCTACAATATCTTCCGAGCATCTACCGTTCTAGCGATGTCGCTGCTCGTGCTTGATTACGTGCTGCTGTCGCCGAACGTGTACGGTCAATTCTTTTTCGGCAAGATCACCATCCTGCTGTACTGGTTCCTGCAGATGTTCCTGCTGGGCGGCTCGCGCATCGCCTATCGATATTTCCACTACTCGCGAACGCTCCAGCGCGCCAAGGTCGCCGATGCCACTCCGGCGCTGATCCTTGGCCGCGCTGCCGACGCCGAGGTTCTACTGCGCTCGATCGAGAGCGGCGCGGTCAAGAAGATCTGGCCGGTCGGCATCCTGTCGCCGTCGGCAAATGACCGCGGCCAGTCGATCCGTGGCATCTCCGTGCTGGGCGACATCAGTGATCTCGAACGCGTGGTCGCCGATCTCGGCAACCAAGGCACGCGGGTGGCGCGCGCGGTGCTGGCGCCATCGGCGCTTTCGCCGGAAGCGCGTCCAGAATCGATTTTAATTCGCGCGCGCCGACTGGGTCTTAATCTGAGCCAACTGCCCTCGCTCGATTCCGGCGGCCCGGCCGTGCAGCTTGCGCCGGTCGCGGTCGAAGACCTGCTGCTGCGGCCGAGCGTCAAGATTGATTACCGCCGCCTCGAGCAGTTCGTGAGCGGCAAGTCGGTCGTGGTTACCGGCGGCGGCGGCTCGATCGGCTCGGAAATCTGCGAGCGCCTGCTGGTATTCGGCGCCGCCCGCCTGCTGGCAATCGAGAATTCGGAACCCGCGTTGCACGCCGTGCTGGAAAAGCTCACCGGCATGCAGGTGCAGGCCAACATCTCCGGCCGCATCGCCGACGTGCGCGACCGCGAGCGCATCATGGCGCTGGTTGCGCAATTTGCGCCTGACGTCGTCTTTCACGCCGCTGCGCTCAAGCACGTGCCGCTACTCGAAATGGATTGGGACGAGGGCATCAAGACCAATGTGTTCGGCTCGATCAACGTCGCCGACGCCGCCGCGGCGGCCGGCGCCGCCGCCATGGTGATGATCTCCACCGACAAGGCGATCGAGCCGGTTTCCGTGCTGGGCGCCACCAAGCGGCTGGCGGAAATGTATTGCGAGGCGCTCGATAACGAAGCCACCGGCGGCAAAGGCACCACCCGCCTGATCTCGGTCCGGTTCGGTAACGTGCTGGCGTCCAACGGCTCGGTGGTGCCGAAGTTCAAGGCGCAGATCGAAGCCGGCGGCCCGGTCACCGTCACTCACCCGAACATGGTGCGTTACTTCATGACTATTCGCGAGGCCTGCGATTTGGTCATCACCGCGGCAAGCCACGCGTTGGAGCCGAAAAAGGGCGACGTCTCGGTCTACGTGCTCAACATGGGACAGCCGGTCAAAATTGTCGATCTTGCCGAACGCATCATACGGCTGAGCGGATTGGAACCCGGCCGCGACATCAAGATCGCATTCACCGGCATTCGTCCCGGCGAGCGCCTGCATGAAATCCTGTTCGCCCGCCAAGAAGAAACCGCCGATATCGGCATTCCCGGTATCGTCGCAGCCAAGCCGGTGCAGCCGACGCTGGAAGCAATCCGCGCCTGGGTGAAGGTCCTGGAACAGGGCTTGGCGCGCAACGAGCGCACCGTCATCTACAAGGCGTTGCGCGACGCGGTGCCGGAATTCCGCGGCGAGGCGGCTTGAGCAGCATGATCCCGAAAAGTGGGAACCGGTTTCCGGACGAGATCATGCGCAATGGAACATGACATGGACCTCGCTGCATTTTTCAAAGCTGAATTTGCTGAACACAATGACGTCGCTCGCCGCACCGAAGCGGCGCTCAGCAACACCTTTGCCGGGCTGGTTGGCGATTGCGTTGCCTCGCTCCGCAGCGGCGGCAAGCTGTTGTTCTTCGGCAATGGCGGCAGCGCTGCCGATGCCCAACATCTCGCGACTGAGCTCAGCATCCGATACAAGGCGAACCGTGCGGCCATCGCCGCGCTTGCCTTGACCACGGATACGTCGGCGCTCACTGCCGCCGGCAACGACCTCGGCTTCGAGCGCGTCTATGCCCGCCAGATCGAGGCCTTGGGCAAGCCCGGCGACGTTGCCATCGCCATCTCCACCTCGGGCCAGAGCCCCAACGTCATCGCCGCCCTGAAACAGGCCAGAGCCATGAAGCTCGTCACCGCCGCCCTTGGCGGCAAGGGCGGCGGCGCCCTCAAGGGCCTCGCCGACCACCTGCTGGTGGTGCCGTCAGACACCACCGCCCGTATCCAGGAGATGCACATCACCCTGGGGCAGATGCTCTGTGGCGCCATCGAAATCGAGCTGGGATTGGCCAAACAGGGCTAATAATCTCGCCCGGAGCACCCGCTAACACACTGAGCGGACTATTATTTTGTGTTTTCGTATCCCGAAAATGAGATTCTCGATACTGAAAATATCCTTGACTCCACCCGGCCGGCCTATTTCCTTGGGCCGTTAGGGAGAAACGAAACCATGGACGCCACCATCCTGCCCGGGCCGGGTGCTGAGGCCCTTCCATCGCGCGCGCGGGCCAACGGCGACCGCCACAGCATCCAATCGGTCGACCGCGCGCTTTTCCTCTTGGAAACCATCGCCGAGGCCGGCGGCGAGGCGACGCTGACCGAGCTCGCCACCCGCACCGGCCTCAACATTTCCACCTGCCACCATTTGCTGGCGACCCTGATCCAGCGCGGCTTCGCCACCAAAGTGGCGGGGCGCAGGCTTTATGCACTGGGCGCGCGTATCCTCTATCTCGGCCATGCCTGCCTGCAGGTCGATCTGCCGCGCCGTGCCCAGCCCTATCTCGAAAACATCAACCGGGTCACCGGCGAAACCGTGCATCTCGCGGCCTTGCAGGGCGACAGCGTGGTCACGCTGGCAGTGCGCGAGGCGCGACATGCCGTACGCGTCGACACCGGCAAGACTGGCAAGGTGGAAGCCCCGCATGCGACGTCCGTGGGTAAGGCGATTCTGGCCTGGCTGCCGGAAGATGAAATGAAACGCATTCTCGCAGGCCGAATGAAGCGCTTCACCGACAAGACCATCACCGACTTTCCGGCGCTGCTCGAATCGCTGCGCGTCGTGCGCCGCAACGGCTATGCCATCGACCGCGAGGAATATCTGCCCGGCGTGATCTGCGTTGGCGCCGCCATTCGCGACCAGGCCGGTACCGTGATCGGCGCGATCAGCGCATCGACGCCGGCGATGCGCGCCAGCGATGAGCACCTCGCACTCATGCGCGACGAGATCGGCGCCGCCACCCGCGCATTGTCCGCCGAATATGGCGAGCCCAATTCGCAATCCAATGCCGAGCGGCCGCAGGCCGTCGCCAATTGATTGCCGCGCGTTAAGCCCCCGATTGCATCTGGAGGACAAATGTACGCACCGCCCGGAGTGAAAACCAACCACAATGAATTTCCGATTGCGGAAACCATGCGCGCCTGGGTGCTCGGCGACCCGGGTGAGCTCAGCATGAGCGAAAAGCCGGTGCCGGTGCCGAAGAAGGCCGAAGTGCTGGTGCGTATCGACGCCGTGGCGATCTGCCAGACCGATCTAGAAATCATCTATCACGGGCCTCCGGCGCTGATCCAAGGCGGCCAGCCGTTCAACAAGAACTTTACGCCCGGTCATGAATACATGGGCAGGGTGGTGGCGCTCGGGCCCGGCGTCGACGAGTGCAAGATCGGCCAGCGCGTGGCGGTCGAGATCCACGCCGGCTGCGGTCAGTGCAAGCGCTGCCGCGAGGGCATGTACACTTCCTGCCACAACTACGGCATGAACTACGGCGACCATGACAAGGGCCACCGCGCCAACGGCTTCACGACCGACGGCGGCTTCTGCGAATACCAGGTCAACAACGTCAACACGCTGATCCCGATCCCCGAAGAGATGTCGGACGAGGAAGGCACGCTCGTCGTCACCGCCGGCACCGGCATGTATGCCCTCACCGAGCTCGGCGGCCTGATGGCCGGCGAAAGCGTCTGCGTCACGGGACCCGGGCCCATCGGCCTATTGACGGTGGCGGTCGCCAAGGCGCTCGGCGCCCAGCCGGTCATTCTCACCGGCACCCGCGACAACCGCCTGCAGATCGGCAAGGAACTCGGCGCCGACGCGGTCATCAATATCCGCAAGGAACCCGACGTTGTCGAAGCGGTGAAAAAACTCAACGGCGGCAAGGGCGTCGATTACGCGGTCGAATGCTCGGCGGCGACCAGTGCCGTCAACGACGCCGTGCACATGGTCAACCGCGGCGGCAGGGTCTGTCTTGCGGCCTATGCGGGCGATAAGGTGCCAGTGGACGTGGCGCATATCGTGCGCAACAACATCTACCTCTGCGGCATCCGCGGCGAGGGCAAGAGCGCGACTCACCGCGCCGAGGCCTTCATGGCACAGAAACGCTTCGACGCAACCAAGATCCACACCCACACCTTCCCACTCGACGACCTGCCGACCGCGATCCGCTACGCCAAGGACCGGGTCGAGGACGCCATCAAAGTGGTGGTGAAGGCGAAAATGGACGCCGCACATAAAGAGGCGGTGGAGTAAATATTTCGAAGAGGCGAGGGCGAACGCAAGGGAGCGCGATGCTCATCTGCGAGAACTACCTGACGCCGGTCACGCTCGGCGAGGCTTTCACGGCGATGGCGGACAATCGCGGCCGCTGTCGCGTCGTCGCCGGCTGCACCGACACCTTCCCCTGGGCACGCGAGGGCAGGGCCGGCGACGTCGATATCCCGGTGCTGATCGACGTTTCGAAAATCCCCGAGCTCAACGAGCTGCGCATCGATAACAAACTCGTGTGGCTCGGCGCCGCCACGCCGATCCAGCGCTTCCTCGATGATGCCAAGCTCGCCCGTGCGCTGCCTTGCATGCCGCGCTGCGCGGTCTGGTTTGCCGACGACCAGATCAGGGCGCAGGCCACCATCGGCGGCAATATCGTCAATGCCTCGCCCGCCGCCGACGGTACCCCCTGCCTGATCGCGCACGAGGCCGAGGTGGAGCTTGTCTCCGCGCGCGGCAAGCGAAAACTGCCGCTCGCCGACTTTGTTACCGGCCCGAACAAGACCGTGCTCGAGGACGGCGAATTGCTGGTCGCGATCGAATGCGACGCGCTCGCCGGCTACGGCGGCAGTTTCGAAAAGGTCGGCCACCGCCGTTCGCTGGTGATCTCGCTGGTTTGCTTGGCCGCACTGGTCAAGCTCGACCGCGACGGCCGCAAGATCGAGGACGCGCGGCTTTCCATTGCCGGCATCGGGCCGCGGCCGCTGCGCCTGCCCGACGTTGAAAAATTTCTCAAAGGCTCGCCGCTCAACGCCGCCACGCTGGAAGAAGCCGCCGATATGCCGGTCGCGCTGGTTGCCTCGCGTACGCGCCAGGACTACCGCCGCGACGTGGTGCATGGCTTCATGCTGCGCGGCTTGGTCAACGCCGCCCGCCGCGCCGGCGCCGACGCTTCAGCGCTTGCCCCCGAACTGGAGGCGGCCTATGCCTGACCTTCGTCTCGACGCCACCGTCAACGGCCGCAAGATTTCCCGTGCAGCCAAGCCGCATCAGCGCCTGCTCGACTTCCTGCGCGACGACCTCAACCTCACCGGCAACAAGGAAGGCTGCGGCGCCGGCGAATGCGGCACCTGCTCGGTGTTCGTCGACGGCGTGCTGATGAAGTCCTGCCTGCTGCCCGTGGCCAAGGCACAAGGCGCGGTGATCGAGAGCGTCGAAGCGCTGGCCAGCACCGGTGAATTGAGCCTGCTGCAAAAGGCCTTTCACAAGATGGGCGCCAGCCAGTGCGGCTATTGCATTCCCGGCATGGTGATGGCGGCGACGGCCGCGCTGCGCGCCAATCCCTTCGCCGGCCGGGAGGAAATCAAGGAGCGGCTCGGCGGCAATATCTGCCGCTGCACCGGCTACCAGAAGATTTTCGACGCGGTGGAACTGGCGCGCGACGTGCAGAACGGTCGCCTGCCGGCCACCGCGCTCGGCGAAATCGACGCCGAGCAGGGCGATTTCATCGGCAAGAACGTGCGCCGCATCGATACGCCCAGCAAGGTCTCCGGCCGCCTCAAATATGCCGGCGACATGACCATGCCGGGTATGCTTCATGTCCAAGTATTGCGCTCGCCGCACGCCCACGCCCGCATCGTCTCCATCGAGACCTCCGCCGCGGAAGCCATGGACGGCGTCGAGGGCGTCATCACCTCGGCCGACGTGCCGGGCGAGGATGGCTTCGGTGTCTTCGTCAACGACCAGCCGATCATGGCGCGCGGCAAGGTGCGTTATGTCGGCGAGGCCGTCGCAGCTGTCGCCGCGGCCGATCTGCTTACCGCCAAGCGCGCTGCCGCCGCGATCAAGGTGAATTACGAACCGCTGCCGGCGGTGTTCGACGCCGACGACGCCATGCGTGCGGGCGCGCCGGTGCTGCACGACTACGCGCCCGACAATATCACCAAGCACATTCCGATCCGCGTCGGCGACGTCGAGAAGGGTTTTTCCGAATCCGATCTCGTCGTCGAAGAGAGCTATTCGACGCAAGCCATCGAGCACGCCTATCTCGAACCGGAGGCCGGCCTCGCCTACGTCGATCATGACGATGTGGTGACCATCGTCTCGCCTAGCCAGAACATCACCCACCACCGCTCCATGCTGGCGCGCATTATCGCCAAGCCGATCAGCAAGGTCCGTTTCATCATGAGCCCGGTGGGCGGCGGCTTCGGCGGCAAGGAAGACATGATCTACCAGGGCATGCTGGCGCTGCTCGCCATGAAGACGCGCGCGCCGGTGCGGCTGGTGTTCACCCGCGAGGAATCGATCATCTCCACCGCCAAACGCCATCCCTCGCGCACCACCTTGCGCATGGGGCTGATGCGCGACGGCCGTATCAATGCGTTGCAAATGACCATGATCTGCGACGGCGGCGCTTACGGACTGTCAACCGAAGGCGTCATGCGCAAGGCCGCGATCCTGGGCGCCGGGCCTTACGCCATCCCGAACGTGCGCGTGGACACCTACGGCATCTACACCAACAACACGCCATCCGGCGCCTTCCGCTCCTTCGGTGCTTTGCAGACGCAATTTGCCACCGAATCTCATCTCGACATCTGCGCGGAGCGGCTCGGGCTCGATCCCTTCGAGATCAGGCGCATCAACGCCATGCGTGACGGCGCGATCACCCACACCAAGCAGACGCTCGGCAGCGTCAGCCTGCTGCGCGCGCTCGAAGCGGCTGAGAAAGCTTCCGGCTGGGAAGCCGGCAGCCCGGTCTCGCGCGGCGACAAGCGCCGCGACCTCGACCGTGCCGACATCAGGCCGCCGGTTTCGCTCGGCGCGCGTTTTGCCGGCGTCGATAAACAAGAAGCGGCGGAGTAGCGCCATGGCACGCAAGCGCGGACGCGGAATGGCTGCCTGCTGGTACGGGATCGCCCGCACCGCGGTGGTCGATCGCGCCGCCGCCTGGGCCGAGATCGATGACGGCGGCAGCGCCAAGGTGGTCACTGGCGTCACCGAGATCGGCGAGGGTATCCTCACCGTGCTGGCGCAGATTGCCGCGCAGGAAATGGGCGTCAAGCCGGAGCACGTGGTGATCGGCGACAACGACACCGCGCGCGCGCCGGAAGCCTCTCACGCCGGCGCCAGCCGCCAAACCTACATGATCGGCAACGCGGTGGCGCTCGCTTCGCGCGAGGCGCGCAAGCGCCTGGTCGACGTCATGGCCGAGGTCTGGGACGTGGCGCCCGAGCAGATCGGCACCGGCAATGGCGAAATCTGGGCGAACGACACAAATCACCGCATTTCCATGGGTGAGGCGGTCGAAACCGCCAAGAACCGCGGCGTGGTGCCGGTTGGCTCGGCGACCTTCGGCACCGACACCACCGGGCTCGATCCGGTCGACGGCTCGGGCCGCCCCTGGCAGGTCTATGTGTTCGGCGCCCAAGTCGCCGAGGTCGAAGTCGATACCGTGACTGGCGAGGTGCAAGTTCTTGGAATATGGGCCGCCCATGACGTCGGCCGCGCCGTCAATCCGCAAGGGGTGGAAGGCCAGATCGAGGGCGGTATCGTGCAGGCGCTCGGCCAGGGCCTGATGGAGGACTACAAACTCGAAGGCGGCCGCACCAGCACTTCGGGCCTCGCCAAATATATTCTGCCGACGTCGCTCGACGTGCCGCAGGTGAACTCGATCATCATCGAGGATCCCGACCCGATCGGTCCGCTCGGCGTCAAGGCCATCGGCGAGCCGGCCATGGTGCCGACCATCCCGGCGATCATGAACGCGATCTATGACGCCGTCGGCGTGCGCATCACCGCGTTGCCGGCGACCCCGGAACGGGTGCGGATGGCGTTGCGCGAGAAGGAACAACGCGAGGCGGCTATGGCACAGGCGGCGGAGTAACGCGGCAATATGGGCACTTGTAAAAGATACCGATGAAATCGAAGCTCGGTTTCGGCGCAATCAAGGAGAGCGATCCATGACGATTAGCATGTACCAGAAAATGCGGGTGGGCGTCGTACACTTCAAGGCCTTCCCGGGGCTGGAGACCGGCGAGGGGCCGCTGGTCGAGACGCTTGAGAAGATTTGCGCCGACGATTTCTGGACCGCGGTCGAGGTCGGCTGGATGAAGGATTACCGAGCGCGCAATACCTGCCGGACGCTGCTCGACCAGTCGCATCTGTCGGTGGCCTACGCCACCCAGCCGCGCATTCTCGGCAACAAGCTCAACCTCAATTCCTTCGACGCCAATGAGCGCGGCAAGGCCATCAACGCGGTGAAGAACTGCGTCGACGAGGCCTACGATCTCGGCGCCGAGGTGGTGCGGATCATCGCCGGCAAGGATCCGGGCAACGCCAAGCGCGAGGAAGCCAAGAAGCTGCTGATCGACTCGCTGCACCAGATCCTGGAATACGGCAAGGAAGAAGGGTCGATGAATTTCACGCTCAAGATCTTCGACCGTGACATCGACAAGATGAACCTGATCGGCCATTTTACCGACGCGGTCGATATCGCCAACGCCATCGCGCCAAGCAATCCGAATTTCGGTCTGCTCGCCGATCTGAGCCACTTCCCGTTGCTGAACGAGAAAGCGGACGAGGCGATCCCGCTGATCAAGGACTATTTATGGTCGGCCCATCTCGGCAACTGCGTGTGCCGCGACCGCAAGCATCCGGCCTATGGCGACATTCAGCCGCGCTTCGGCGTACCGGGCGGCGAGATCGACACCGAGGAAGTGACCGAGTTCTTCGACGTGTTGGAGGACAACGAATTCTTTAACCAGACCAAACGCCCGATCGTCAGCGCCGAGGTCCGTCCGGTGCTCGCCGGCGAGACCTCCGAGATCATTCTCGCCAATGCCAAGCGCGTCATCCGCGATGCCTGGGTGCTATCCAACGCCGCGCAGGCGGCGTTGCCGGAGCGGGCTGAGGAACGCACCGACGCCATCCACCGGGTGGCGGCGGAATAGAGCCTAAAGCCGACGACAGAAGCCAAAACATCGAAAGAAAAAGGGAGGACGAGATAATGAGAAAGCAAAGCGAGCGAATAGCCTTTCGTCTGGCCGCGGCGGCGAGCGCCGTCGCGGCTCTGCTGCTGGCGCCCATCGGCGCTGCACGCGCGGAATTTCCCGACAAGCCGGTCGAGATGACAGTGCTGTTCGGCTCCACCGCCAAGACCATCGCCCAGGTGCTGTCAGACGAAATGGGCAAGGCGCTGGGCAAGCCGGTGGTGCCGGTGTTCCGGCCGGGCGCCGGCGGCGCGGTCGGCTACAAGCACGTCGGCGCCCAGTCGCCGGACGGCTACTCCATCGTGTGGAACTCGAACTCGATCAGCACGTCGCATCTACGCGGCAACATGAACCTGAGCTACAAGGACTTCGCGCCGATCGCCTGCGTCACCAACGAATCGCTGGTGGTCGCCGTGAAGGCCGACAGTCCCTATAAGACGCTGAAGGATATCGCTGCGGCCGCGAAAAAATCGTCGTCGAAGCTGAAGGTCGGCACCGCCGCCAAAGGCTCGTTCACCCACGTTACCGCCGCCGCGATATTCGACGCGCTTGGGATCGGCGACAAGGTGATCTACGTGCCGCTCGGCGGCGTCGGCAAGGTGCCGGCCGAGCTGGTGGCCGGGCGTCTTGATGTCGCTGTGCAGTTCCCCGGCCAGTTCGTTTCGTTCCTCAAGGCCGGCGAGGTCCGCCTTATTGCCATGACCGCCGGCGAGCGCCTCTCCGCGTTCCCGAATGTGCCGACGGCCAAGGAAGAGGGCGTGGACGTGGAACTGTCCATGTGGCGCGGGCTGGCGGCGCCCAAGGGCACGCCGCCGGCGGTGATCATGAAGCTCCAGGCCGCCGCCAAGAAAGCGGCCGAGTCGCCGAGCTTCAAGGCCACGCTCGCCAAGCTCGGCGCTGACGTGAAGTTTCTCGACCACGAGGCCTTCGAGAAGCTCATCGTCAAGGACGACGGCCGCCTCGACAAGATCATGAAAGGGCTCGGCCTCGAGAAAAAGCCGAAAAGCTGATAGCGTCATCCGCCAGCAACAACGGCTAGCGCATGTCCGAAAATCTGCGTAACCGGATTTCCGGAACCGTCCTGCTTGCGGTCGCCCTGGTCTGGATCGTGCTCGTCTATCAGACGATCGCGCCCAGCCCGGGCACCGAAGCGGGACCGCGCGCGTTTCCGTTGTTTTTCGGCTATGTGCTGGCGGTCTTGTCGCTGTTGCTGTTGTTTCAGAGTTTTCGGACGCCGGCGCTGGATTTGGAAAATGAGACTCATGATTCCGCCACCGTTCTGCCGGGTGGTTTGACCGCGGTTGCGATGACGATCGGCAGCTTCGTGGTCTATGGGATGCTGCTCGAGCCATTCGGTTTCATCCCGTCGACCGCATTTGTTGTGGCTGCGATTTTGTTGTTTGTCCTGCGTGTCAGGTCAGTGTTGGTGATCGCCGGCATGTCGATCGGGCTATCGCTCGGCTGTTATCTGGTGTTCGGCAAGTTGCTCGGAACTTATCTGCCGCCGGGCAACATCATCACTATTTACTTCTAGCGGCCGGCCGATGGACGCATTCGTCAACGCCTTGCCGCTGGTGTTCGAGCCGAGCGTGCTTGGGGCCATCGGTTTGGGCACGATAATCGGGCTCATCTTCGGCGCCATACCGGGCCTCACTTATACGATGGCGCTGTCACTGGTGCTGCCGCTCACCTTCGGCGCCGCCACCATGCCGGCGGTTGCCTTGATGGTGGGGACCTATATCGGCGGCATGACCGGCGGTTCGGTGTCCGCCATACTGATCGGCGTACCGGGCACACCGTCGGCGGCGGCTACCGTGCTCGACGGCTATCCGATGCGCAATGCCGGCAAGGCCAGCCTGGCGCTCGGCCTGGCGGTCATCAGTTCCACCGTCGGCGGGCTCATCAGCCTGTTCATCATGGTGGTGTCGGTCGATCTGGTGTCGCGGCTGGCCATCAAATTCGGCCCGGCGGAGATTTTCGCGCTGGTGGTGTTTGGCATGTCGACCATCTGCGGCCTGGCCGAAAAGTCACTGATGCGCGGGCTGATCGCCGGCGTCATCGGCCTGATACTGATGACCGTCGGTCTCGACGAGATCACCGGCGACCAGCGTCTGACCTTCGGCACCGTTACCTTTCAGCAAGGCGTCAACTTGGTGGTGGCGATGATCGGGCTATTCGCCGTGCCGCATATCATCCAGACCTTTTCAATCTACCGCGCCGGCCTGCAGAAGCTGGCCGATCCGCAGGACGCCCGCATCGAACTGCCCTCGCTCGCGCTGATGCGGCGCAGCCTCGGGCTGATGATGCGCTCCTCGTTGATCGGCACGGTAATCGGCGCCATTCCCGGCGCCAGCGGGCCGATCGCCGCCTTCATCGCCTATGACCACGCCCGCCGCTTCTCCAAGGACAGGTCGCGTTTCGGTAAGGGCGTCGAGGAGGGCGTGATCGCGCCCGAGACCGCCAACAACGCAGTCAGCGGCGGCACCTTCATTCCGCTGCTCAGCCTCGGCATACCCGGCGATCCGGCCACCGCCGTCATCCTGAGCGGGCTCTTGATCCACGGCTTGTTCCCCGGCCCAATGCTGTTCAGGGAACACCCGATCGAGATCTATGGCGTTTATCTTACGATCGTGCTCGCCTATATCATCATCCTGGTGGTGCAATTGTTCGGTATCCGCGTATTCGTCAAGATCCTGCTGGTGCCGCCGCATTTGCTGTCGGTCGCCGTCATGGTCATGTGCGTGATCGGCTCCTACGCCATCCGCAACTCCGTGTTCGACGTCTATACGCTGGCCGCCTGTGGGCTGATGGGCTACCTGTTGCTGCGCGCGCGTATCCCAGTGACGCCGGTGGTGCTCGGGCTGGTGCTGGGGCCGACGCTGGAAACCCAGTACCGCACCGCTATCATCATGTCCGAGGGCAATTTCGATATTTTTTACACCTCATTGACCGCGCTGTTATTCTTCGCGCTGGCGCTGCTGGTGATCGTGTTGCAGCTCTGGGGCAACATGCGCGCCAAGGCGCAGGCGGTGCGGGCAACCGAGCAGGAGGCCTGACGTGCTGACGCGACCGGGCGAAAGCGAATCGGACCGGCAGATGCGCGCGCGCGCCCGTGCCGTCGCCAAGGCCGGCGGCGTCGATGCCGCGCTTGCGGCGGATGCGCTGCCCAGGCTCATCGACATCACCCTGTCGGAGGCGCTGGTGCTCGGCCTCATGAAGCAGGGCGTGCGCAAATATTTCGCCATCTTCGGCCATGGCTCGACCGATCTTGGCAACGTGCTGCGCATTTACGAAGAGGAGGGCGCCACCCGCACCGTCAATTGCCGCAACGAAGTCGAGATGGCGCATGCCGCCACCGCCTTGCGCTGGCAATACTGCGAATTATCCGCGGTCATCACCTCGATCGGCCCCGGCGCCATGCAGGCTTTTGCCGGCTCGCTGGCCGCCGCGTCGAACGGCGTCGGCGTCTATCACATCTATGGCGACGAGACGACCTACGGCGAAGGCTACAACATGCAGCAGGTGCCCAAGGAGGAGCAGGGTCTGTTCGGCCGCATGACCGCGGTGCTCGGGCAATCTTACGTGCTGCACACGCCGGGCGCGGTGCGGGACGCGCTGCGCCGCGGCGCGCTGTGCGTGAACCATCCCTACCGCGCCGGTCCGTTCTATCTGTTGCTGCCGCTCAACACCCAGCCGGCGCGGCTGACCGTCAACCTGGCGGCGCTGCCGGCGCGGCCCAATCTGCCCAAGCTCGCGCCCGCCGATGACACAGCCATCGACCATGCAGCGACGATGGTTGCCAAGGCCGGCAAGGTCGCCATCAAGGCCGGCGGCGGCACCCGCGGCCACGACGCCGCGGTGAAGCGGCTCGCCGAAGCCGCCGGCGCCGCGGTCGTGCTGTCGCCCGGCTCCACCGGCGTGCTGCCCGATGCCCACGCCCAGAACATGCACGTCGGCGGCTCGAAGGGCTCGATCAGCGGCAACTACGCCATGAGCGAAGCGGAGCTGTTGATCGTCATTGGCTCGCGCGCGGTCTGCCAGGCCGATTGCTCTGGCATCGGCTACAAAAGCGCGCAGGCCGTGATCAACATCAACGGCGATCTCGCCGACGCGACCCATTACAACAAGACCGTCGCGCTTATCGGCGACATCGGCGCGGTGGCCGAGCGGCTTGCCGCGAAATTGGAGAAATCAAATGCGGCCAAGAACAAAGGCGCTTGGTTGAAAGCTTGCGCCGAAAAGAAGAAAGAATGGGCGCTTTACAAGGCCAAACGCTACGCCTGCCCGCCGCTCGTTGACGAGGCCTGGCAAAGGCCGGTGCTGGCGCAGCCCGCCGCCATCAAGATCGTCGCCGATTTCGCCAAGCAGATCGACGCCGCCAAATTCTTCGACGCCGGCGACGTGCAGGCCAACGGTTTCCAGATCGTCGAGGACGACAAGACCGGCGATACTTTCACCGAGGCCGGCGCTTCCTATATGGGCTTCGCGCCGAGCGCGCTGTTGGGTGGCGCGCTCGCCGACCAGCCCCGTTACGGCATCGCCTTCTGTGGCGATGGTTCCTTCATGATGAACCCGCAAATCCTGATCGACGCGGTCGAGCACAAAGTGCGCGGCATGATCGTGATCTTCGACAATCGCCGCATGGCGGCTATCACCGGCCTGCAGCTTGCGCAATACAACTGCGAATTCCGCACCAACGACCGCGTTGCAGTCGATTACCGCGCGCTTGCCGGCTCCGTGTCCGGTGTTCTCGCGCTCTCCGGCGGCGACAATGCCGACTCATTACGCGCTGCGCTCAAGAGCGCGCGCGCCCACGATGGGCTCTCGGTCGTGCATGTTCCGGTCTATTGCGGGCCGGACGAGCTTGGCGGCCTCGGCGCCTGGGGCGAATGGAACGTCGGCAACTGGGTCGCCGACGTGCAAACCGCCTGGATCAAGCAGGATCTCTGACCTGTCATTCCGGGACACGCGCGTAGCGCGTGGGCCCGGAATCCATACGCCGCAGCGCCGGGGTTATAGATTGCGGGCTCGCCGCACCTGATCTCGGGTTTACCCGAGATCAGGATTCAAAAGTACCCAAGTCGGCTAAAGCCGACTTGGGTGGCGCCCCGGAATGACGAGCGGCTAATCAATATCCACCGCCTTGCCGTTGCGTGCCGACGCCGCCACCGCTTCGGTCGCCGCCACCACGTTGACGATCTGCTCCGGCGCGATGACGAAGTTCACGCCGCCCGCCACCGCGTCGGCGAAGGCCTCCAGCTCCGCGCGCTCCTTGTCGACGGCGTCGTAAGTCATGCGGCGCAAATTGCCGTCGAGATCGAAAGCATTCAGTTCGGTTTCGCCGCGCATTTCGAGCGCACCGTCCGATCCGAAGACATGGATGCGGTAGAACGCGCTTGCCGCGTGCAGCGTCGCAAGCGTGCCGGTGACGCCGCTCGCAAAGCGCAACAGGCAGGCGGTGGTATCGTCAACATCGATTTCGTGTTGCAGCCGCTCGCTGAAGGCAAAGACCGTCGCCACCGGCCCCGCGAGATTCACCATGCTGTCGAGCACGTGCACGCCGCGCGCGGTCATGGCGCCGCCCGGGCTTTCGATCTGGTTGGAGCGCCAGTTGTCCGGCTCGGTCTGGTAGCTGGGCGGCCCGGAAAAATTGCCCTCGATGTGCCGCAACGCGCCAATCTCGCCGGCCGCGATGCGCCGCGTCATCTCGACATAGGCCGGCGCGTAGCGGCGGTTGAAGCCGACATGCAGCGTGATGCCGGCGCTTTTGCAAGCCGCGATCGCGCTCTCTGCGCTGGTACGCGTCAGCGTGAACGGCTTCTCGACGAACACGTGTTTGCCGGCCTGCGCCGCCGCCGCGATTTCAACGGGGTGCTGCGAGTGCGGCGTCGCCAGCACCACCGCGTCGATGGCGGCATCGGGCAATACTGCGGCAAAGCTGTCGGTCAGGGCGATGCCAAAGCGGCCGGCGAGCGGCTGCGCGCCAGCCGGATCGCGGGTCACTGCTGTCACGAAACCGATCTTGACGCTTTTGCCCTGCACCGACTCGATCAGTCGCGTTCCCCAGTTTCCGGCGCCGCATATGGCCGTGCGCAGCATGCCTTTATCTCCCGCCGGCCCGCCCAAAAGGAAGAATACTAGCCGAACGTCATCTTCAGCAGCGTCTCGGCATTGCCGCAGAACAGCTTGCGTCGATCGGCCGGCGCGAGTTCGAGCTTGTTGACGGTCGCGATGGTCGGTGCGATCGGGCCGAGCGGCGTGTCGGTCCCGAACACCACGCGCTCGGCGCCGAAGAATTCATAGCCACAGCGGGTCGCCGCCACGCCGCCGCCGAACATGGCGGTGTCGGCGTAGAAGTCGTGCAGGTAGTCCATGTGCGGGCGCTTCAGCGACGGCAGGATCTTGGAATAGTCCTCGTCCGAGGTGCGCTGGCCGAGCACCTGCAGGCCCGCCCCGACGCGACCGTCGTAATAGGGGATCATGCCGCCGAGATGGTGGGTGATGATCTTCAGTTTCGGATAGCGGTCGAACAGGCCGTAGAACACCATGCGCACCATGGCGACCGATGTCTCGTAGGGCCAGTGGAAGCACCACCACATTTCGAAGCGTGATTTCTTTTCGGCCGGATAATCCGGCATCGCCGCGGTGCCGACCGGATGCAGCCAGATCGGCAGATCGAGCTCGGCCATGGCGGCGAAGAGCGGCTCGAATTTTGGCTGGTCGAGCGGCTCGCCCGCGATATTGGTGTAGAGCAGCACGCCGCGCGCGCCGAGCTCCTTGACGGCGCGGCGCGCTTCCTTAACCGAGCCGGCGACGTCGGTCATGCAGAGCGCGGCGGCGAAGGCCGGAAAGCGGTCTGGGTGCTTGCGGCACAGCTCGGCCATCGAATCGTTGGCGATGCGCGCGAGTTCGAGGCCGACATCGGGCTTGGCGATATCCTCAATCGCCGGATTGGGCAGCGAGATGATCTGGCGGTAATCACCGAACTCATCCATCTCCTTGAAGCGGGCGTCGAGGTCGAACAGTTTTTTGATGCCGCGCAGTCGCCGGCCGATATTGCCGAGGTTGGGCGCGATCTTGTTCATCTCCTGGAAGAAACGGTCCGGATAAATGTGGGTGTAGATGTCGATTTTCGTGGTCATGGCGTTCATCCCGTTTCTGCCGCGCTCACCAATCTCCGCTGCAAGGGCAAAACCTGCCAGCTGAAGCGCTCGGCCACCAGGCCCCAAAGCCCCTTCGGCGCCCACAGCATGATGACGATGGCGACCGCGCCCATCATCAGCAAATACAGGCTGCCGAGATCGGCGAGCGCCTGGCGTAGCACGAAAAAGACGATGGTGCCGATGATCGGCCCTTCGATGCGCCCGATGCCGCCGATGACGGTGATGAAGATGACAAAGGCGGTCCAATCGTTGACGTTGAAGGCGGTGTCGGGCGAGATGCGCAGCTTCATGAGGAAGATCATCGCGCCGATCATGCCGGTGCCGAACGCGACCAGCACGTAGACGACGAATTTCAGCTGCGTCACGTCGATGCCGGTGCTCTGCGCCGCCAGCTCGTTGTCGCGCACCGCGGTCAGCGCGAGGCCGTGGCGCGAGCGCAGTAGCGCGACGATCGCGCCCAGCACCAGCACGGCCAGCGCCAACGCCAGCCAGTACAGCTCGAATTCGCGCAGCTGACGGCTCGGCGCCATGGCGATGACGATCGATGCCGGCAGGCTGATGCCGGAGCCGCCGCCCAGCACGGAAATCTGCGAGGCGAGCAGCCGGAACACTTCCGCCACCACCCAGCTGCCGATGGCGAAATAGGCCCCGCGCAGGCGGAAGATCAGCAGCGCGACCGGCACCGCCACCAGCGCCGCCGCCGGCCCCGCGATCGCGATGGCCGCGATCGGATGCACGCCGGCGAGCATGACGAGCGCGAACAACAGATAGCCGCCGAACCCGACGAAAGCCTGTTGGCCGACTGACACCAGCCCGGCATAGCCGGCCAGCAGGTTCCACAGGCTGGCCAGCGCGACAAAGGTGAAAATCTCCGCCAGCAGCCGCAGCGTTTCACGCGCGCCCCAGAACGGCGCCAGCGCCAGTACGATCAGCGCGCCGGCAACCAGCACGACACCGACGCGGCTCGATGGCGTTGCGTGCTCGACCGTCATCCCGACACCTTCGGAAACAGGCCTTGCGGCCTCAACCCCAGAATGGCGAGGAAGACGATGTGGCCGGCGAGCAATTGCCAGCCCGGATTGATCTGCGCGCCGATCGCCTGCGACACGCCGAGGATGATGCCGCCGGCGAGCGTGCCCCACATGCTGCCGAGCCCGCCGATGATCACCGCTTCAAAGCCGAAGATCAGCCGCGCCGGCCCGATCGACGGATCGAAATTGGCGCGCACCGCCAGGAACACGCCGGCGATGGCGATGACGGCGAGCGACAGCGCCATCGCCATGGCGAACACGTGACGGGTGTCGAGCCCCATCAGTTGCGCCACCGGCTGATCGTCGGAGGTTGCGCGGAAAGCCCGGCCCAGCGCGGTGCGGTAGAACAGCGCTTGCAGTCCGGCGATCACCGCCACCGCAACAATAAACTGGATGACCGGCAACACGCCGAGCCAAATACCCTGCGTGAGCTGGACGGTCTGGATTTCGATGGCGCCGGCCTGCAATTTACGGCTGTCGGCGGTGAACAGCTCCAGCAGGCCGTTCTGGATGATGATGGAGAGCCCGAACGTCACCAGCAGCGGAGGCAGCAGATCGTCGCCGAGCGTGAAATTCAAGAGGCCGCGCTGCAAGACATAGCCGATGAGCGCCATGATCGGCACGACCAGCAGCAGCGAGGTGAGCGGATCGATGCCGAGCCCTTGCGTCACCAGCAACGCGATATAGGCGGCCAGCACGATCAGGTCACCATGCGCGATATTGACCAGCCGCATGACGCCGAAGATCAGCGACAGGCCGGCGGCGAACATGGCGTACAGCCCGCCGATCAGCACGCCTTGCAGGATGACGTTGATCCATTCCGTCATCTCAAACCCCGAAATAGGCCGCCGAAATAGCTTCCCGCGTCATCTCGGCGGCCTTGCCTTGCAAGGCGACCCGGCCCTCTTGCAGGCAAAAGACATGGGCCGCGGCGTGCAGCGCCTGCACGATGTCCTGCTCGACGATGACGAGCGAGAGGCCCTCCGCCACGATCTGCGGCAGCCGTGCATAGATGTCGCGCACCACGATGGGCGCGAGGCCAAGGCTGATCTCGTCGCACAGCAGCAGCCGCGGATTGGCCATCAACGCGCGCGCGATGGCCGCCATCTGCTGCTGGCCGCCCGACAGCGCGGGCGCCGGCAAGTGCCGCCGCTCGGCCAGCATTGGAAACAGCTCGTAGATGCGCTCAATCGCCCACGGCCCCGGCCGCCGTGCCTGGCCGCCGATCAGGAGATTTTCCTCCACCGTCAGCGAGGGGAACAGCCGGCGGCCTTCCGGCACCAGCGCGACGCCGCGCCGGGCCATGGCGAAGGCCGCGGCGGCGCCGGTCGGCGCGCCGTCGAACACGATCTCGCCGCGGCGCGGGGCTATCAGCCCGGCAATGGTTTTCAACAGCGTACTCTTGCCCGCGCCGTTGGCGCCGATCACCGCCGCCACCGCGCCGGCCTCCACGCGCAGCGAAACGCCGAACAGCGCCTGAAAGTCGCCGTAGAACACGTCGATGTCGCGCACGTCGAGCAGGGGCTCAGGCATCGGCGGCGATCCCCATGTAGATTTCCGCTACCTGCGGACTTTTGATTACGCTTTGCGGGTCGCCCGCGGCGATGAAGCGGCCGCCGTGCAGGACGAGCAGGCGGTCGACCGCCGCCAGCAAGGCGTGCACGACATGCTCGATCCAGACGATCGACACGCCGCTGGCGCGCACCTCCTTGATGAGCGCGACCAGCGCGCTGCATTCGTGCTCGCTCAGCCCGCCGGCGACCTCGTCGAGCAGCAGCACGCGCGGGCGCGTGGCGAGCACGCGCGCGAGCTCAAGCCGCTTGCGGTCGAGCAGGGTCAATCCGCCGGCGCGCCGGTTGGCCTTGCCGGCAAGACCGCAGCGCTTCAGCAGCTTGGCGGAGCGCTCGTAAACCGCGGCTTCCCGTTCGCCGGTGCCGAACGCCGCTGCTACCACCACGTTCTCGAACACCGTCATGCCGGCAAAGGGCTGCGGAATCTGGAACGAGCGGGCGAGCCCCAAGCGGCAGCGGCGCTGCGGCGAGAGCCGCGTGATGTCTTCGCCGGCAAACAGCACGCGCCCGGCGTCGGGCGCAACGCTTCCGGCGGCGATGCCGAACAAGGTCGTCTTGCCCGCGCCGTTCGGCCCGATGATGCCGAGCGCCTCGCCGTCGTTGAGATCGAGCGAGATGCCGTCGGCTACTACCACGGCGCCGAAACGTTTAGAGATATTGTCCAGCGCGAGGATGGGGGCCATGAAAGCGGACTAGCTCAGCGGCATCAGCTTCCCGCCGACCGGAATTTCCGGCGCCGACTTGTTCTCCGTGATCACCAGATCGAATTTGCCGTTCTTGCGCTGCCATTGCCCGGCGACCAGCGGCGTCTTGGAGACGTTCTTCACTGGCTGGCCGGTCCAGCGCACCGGCCCGACCATCGAGTGGTAATTGGTCGCCACGATCGCGGCGAGCACCGCCTTCGGATCATGCGGATTCTTGGCGCGCTTCAAGACGTCGATCGCCACTTCGAACAGCGCGTGCTGGTAGCCGATCGGCTGCGTCCACGGCCGGCTGGTGGCTTTCACATAGGCGTCGGTCAGTTGCTTGGCGCTCTGCCCGGTGAGGCCGGACTTAAACGGATAGTTCGGCGTCCACCAGATTTCGCTGGAGAGGCCGTCGCCGCGCGCGCCCAGCGATTCCACCACCGAGGGGAACAGCAGCGCCTTGCCGATGGTGACGATCTTGGGGTGAAAGCCCTGCTGCGCTGCCTGCGACCAGAAGGTGGCGAAGTCGGGCGGGATCATGTTGCCGGTGACGATCTCGCATTTGGCCGCCTTGAAGGCCGATATCTGCGAGGTGAAGTCGTTGTTCATCAGCTGATAGCGGCCGGGATCGTGCAGGTTGTAGCCGGCCTTGGCGAGCGCCGGCGGCAACCCGTGCTGCGGATCGCCCCAGGCATTGCCGTCGGCATCGTTGGGGAACAGGCCGCCCACCACTTTGTTGGTCGGGAGCGAATCCCACATCGGCAGGAAGGCGGCAATGACGTCCTCCAGCCCCCAGAAGAAGTGATAGGTCCAGGTAAAGCCCTTCTTCGGATCGCCCTTGCGCCCGAAGAAATAGGGCTGCCACGGGCAATTGGTGGTGATGCAGGGCACCTCGTTGACTTCGGCCTGGTCGGACACCGGATTGGTGGTGTCGGGCGTGGCCGAGCCGACGATCAGGTTGACCTTGTCGCCGAGGATCAATTCGGAGGCGACTTCGGAGGCGCGGCTGGCGTTGGATTGGCTGTCCTTGGAAATGATCTGGACTTGGTAGGTCTTGCCGCCGCTCTGCAGGCCCTTGCTCAATAGGCCGCGCACCTGCTCGAGGATGAAGCCGTCGGCTTCGCCGAAGCCGGCCAGCGGCCCGGTCTTCGGGCTGACATGGCCGATCTTGATCACGTTCGACTGCGCGTTGGCCGGCAGCATGCGCAGCACGACCGGCGCGGCAAACGCACCGAGACCGGTCTTGACCAGGGTGCGGCGCGAGATTGTTGTCCTGTTCGTCATCGCTTCCTCCTTGGCGCGCGGTCAGCGGTCCCGGGTGCGCGCATTTTTGAGATGTTGCAGAACTTTCAAACGCAATTGCTTTTGCTGCTCGGGCGTCCATTTGCGGAAGCCTTCTCCCGACTTGAAGCCGAGCTTGCCGGCCTTCACCAGTTTTTTGAGATAAGGCGACGGGGCGGGCCGGCTGTCGATTGCCGGCAGCACGGTCTTGTGGATCGCGAGCGTCAGATCGGTGCCGACCATGTCGGCATTCTCCAGCGGGCCGAGTACCGCAAGCCTACGCCCGAACGCCGCCTTGATCACCGCATCCACGGTCTCGGCGTCGCAGATGCCGTGCTCGACCAGTGAAATGGCTTCGCGCCAGAGCGTGTGCTGCAACCGGTTGCCGATGAAGCCGGGCACGTCCTTCTTGACGTGTGCCGGCTTCTTGCCGGCGGCGGCGTGCAGTTTCATGGTGAAATCTACCGCCGCGGCGCTGGTCCATTTCGTCTCGATCACCTCCACCAGCGGCACCAGGAACGGGGGGTTCCACCAGTGGGTGCCGAGCGCGCGCTCGCGCCGCTTGAGCCCTTGCATGATCTTGGTGATCGGGATGACAGAGGTGTTGCTGGCAAGGATCGTGTCTGGCCGTACGTGTTTTTCGATATCAACAAATAGCTTTTGCTTGACGGCTAAATCCTCCAGCACCGCCTCCACCACGTAGTCGGCCGCGCGCACCGCGCTCGCCAGATTGGCGACCGCCGTCACCCGCTCGACCGCTTTCGGATCGTCGCCGAGGTCCTGCAAATTCGCCACGATGCGCGTCCTGGCGCTGTCGAGGCTCGCGAGCACCGTGTCGGTGATGGTCACGTCATGGCCGGCGAGCGCAAACACCTGGGCGATGCCGTGGCCCATCAACCCGGCGCCGACCACCGCGATGCGCGCTTTTGCCATCGTTTATCCTGCCGTGTAGCCGCCGTCGGCGTAGAGGATGTGGCCGGTATAGAAGTCCGACGCCTTGGAAGCGAGGAACAGCAGCGGCCCCGCCAGGTCCTCCGGCTCGCCCAGCCGGCCCTTCGGCACCCGCGCCAGGAAGCCCTTGCGCACCGTCTGCGCCCGCTCGGTGTCCTCATACATCCAGGCGGTGAGCGGCGAACGGAAGACGGTCGGCCCGAGTGCGTTGACGGTGATGCCGCTCTCGCCCCATTCGCAGCCCAGCGCCTTGGTGATGCCGTCGACCGCCGATTTCGACGCGCAATAGGCCGAATAGCCGGCGGGATGGCCGAGCAGCCCGCGCGCCGACGAGGTCAGGATTACCTTGCCGCCCTGGCCCTGTTTCAGCATCTGCCTTCCGGCCGCGCGCGCCATCAGCCACGATTGATTGACGTTGGCGTCCATGACGTCGAGGAAATCTTGCGGCTTCTGGTCGACGATCTTCGCCACCTTGTTCAAGCCCGAAGCCACCACCAGGATGTCGACGCGGCCGAATTTATCGACCGCGGCCTTGACGATCTTCTCGCAGTTTTCCTCCGAGCTCGGCCGCAGCGCGATCACGGCGGTCTTCGCCCCGAGCTTCTCGCAGTCGGCGGCGACCTTTTTAAGCGCGTCCTCCTTGCTCGCCGCCAGCACCACATTGGCGCCGGCGCCGGCCAAGGTCTTTGCGGCCAGCGCACCGAAGGCGCCGCTGGCGCCGGTAATGATGGCGGTCATGCCCTTGACGTCGAACAAAGAGAGCGGATTTTTCAGAAACGCGTCGGACATGATGTCCTCCCGGTATTTTCTCGGCTGTCATGTCTCGCATAAGCGGGGCATCCGGTAATCACTCTCTATCCAGTGATTGCTGGGTCCCCGCTTTCGCGGGGGAATGACACCAACAAATTATTTCACCGGCGGCATCGCAACGGCGACGGCGATGGTGCACACATCGTTGCCGCGATTGATGATCTCGCGATTTTCATTCGGCTCGATGACGCAGGAATCGTGTTTTTTCAACACGGTCTCCTTGCCATTGACGATGACGGTGAGCTCGCCCTCGAGCACGATATAGGCCTTCTCCGGCGGCGAAGCGTCCGGCCCGGCGCCACCGCCGGGCAGGAAGTGCGACACGCCAAAGATCAGTCCTTTGGTGCCGCCGGCTTCGGCGCCGAACAGCCGCAGCGAGGTGCAGGCGCGGTGGTTGGGCGCATCGTAGGGCTTGGCGTCGGCAAAGCGTTTAATGTGCATTAGAATTTCCTCCCGCGCTCGATGCGATATTTGCCGTCCGGATCGAGGATGGCGACCAGGCGCACGATGCAGCCGTCGCCGCGATCCCAGTTCCATGGAAAGTAAGCGAAGGTGACGCGCTTGCCGGTGACCTTGTCGATGTCGCCGCCGACGTTCTCGATGCCGAGGATGCCGTTCCTGAACAGGATGCGGTGTACCGGCTCCCAGTCCGGGAAGTCGTCCTTCCAGTCGCGGCCGCCCGACCACTCGTAGTATTCCTTCTCGAGATGCGGGTGCAGCGGCCCGTTGCGCTGCGGGCCGATGGCGGTGGCGAGTGGATGGTCGTTGGCCTGCGTGTCGTGGCCGACCACCTTGACCTTCTTCTTTACGAACCATTCGCCGGCCGACGGCACGAAGCCGGGCGCGCGGCAGAAATAGTCCTCGCTGTCTTCGTAGAATTTGTGCCAGCCGGTATTGACGATCACCACGTCGCGCGGGCGCACGATCTTGCCGCAGGCTTTTTCGAGATCGTCGCCGGTGATCGGCTCCCATTTATTCTTCGGGATAGACACCACAATGCCGGAGCCGAAGAAGTGCGGCAGCGGCACCTCGTCGATGAAGGGCGTTCCCTGAATCACATGCGCGGGCGCGTCGATATGGGTGGTGTTGTGCATCGAGGTGGTAATGCGCTGCGACAGCACGCCCGACTTCGCCATGTAGTGGATACGCTCGATCTTGACGTCCTCGAAATAGGGCCAGTTCGGTGACTGATAGCCGAAGCGGTGGGACAGGTTATAGAACTCCAGCCTCATGCTGTTGCGCAGGTTCTCCTCGAACATCACGCCGCGAATTCTCTTGGCCACGGCATCCTCCCTTTAGGTTTCGCGCATTTGTGCGCTTTTTGTCGGTGCCGCCCGTAGTCTAGCTTAGGCGGCAGCGGAATTCATGTGCGTCTCCATGGCGCGCTTGGTGGCTTTCAACCGCTCGGTGATCAGCGCTTGCCGGTCGACGAAGCGCTGGCTCGGCACCGGCACCGAGATGGCGACCGGATTGCCAAGCGGGTCCCGCAAGGCGACGCCGACCGCGCAGATGCCGAGCGTGTGCTCCTCGCAGTCGAAAGCGGCGCCGGCGCCGCGCACGGTGTTGAGATCGGCGATCAGCGCATCGAACCGGGTGAGCGTCTTCGGCGTGCGCGCCGTGTAGGTACGCCCGATCAGCTTCTCGACCGCGGCGTCGGAAAGCTGCGCCAGATAGGCCTTGCCGTTGGCGGTGCAGTAGAGCGGAAAGGTCTCGCCCACCGCCGAGACGGCGCGCAGGCGCTGCACGCCGGTCAGCTGGTCGATAAAGATCAAATGGTCCTTGCGCACCATCGCGAGATCGACGGTCTCGTGCAATTCGTCCGACAGCCGCTCCAGGAATGGCCGCGCCAACGCCAGGAAGTCGCTGCGCACCGAGGCCGCCAGCCGCAGGATGGCGGGGCCGAGCCGCACCCGGCCGGTGGGCGTCGCCGCGATCACCAGCTTCTCGCATTCGAGCGCCGCCACGATACGTTGCACGGTTGAGCGCGCCAGGTTCACCCGCTGCGCGATCTGCCCGAGGCTGAGGCCGGCGTTCTCTTCCTCCAACGCGCGCAAAATAGTGGCCGCGCGCGCGATCACCTGGACCTGACTCTTGTCGCTGACGCCGGGACGGTTCATGGACGCATTGCCTGTGCGGGCCCCTGGGCCGCCTTGAATGTTGGTACAGTGTAGCCCAAAATACGGTACAGAGAAAAGATAAGCGGCGTCCGCTGAAAGCCGCTGCCGGAGGACACTCATGGTCAACAAGATCGCCCTGGAAGAGCATTTCCTGGATCCCGGCACGGTGGACTACTGGCGGCCGACCATGGTGGACGTGGCGCCGCAAAAAACCGCGCAGCTCTATGCCTGCCTCACCGATTTCGGCGAGCAGCGGCTGCAAACCATGGACAAGGCCGGGATCGCGCGCGCGGTGCTGGCGATCGCCGGCCCCGGTGTGCAGATCGAGCGCGACACCGCGGCGGCGGTGCGCAATGCGCGCGTCTCGAACGATTTTCTGGCCAAGGAAATTCAAAAGTGCCCGGAGCGTTATTCCGGCTTTGCCCATCTCGCCATGCAGGATCCGAAAGCCGCCGCCGACGAGCTGGAACGCTGCGTCGCTGAGCTCAAGTTCTGCGGCGCCATGATCAACGGGCACACCAACGGGAAATATCTCGACGACCGTTCTTACGACCCGTTCTGGGAACGGGCCGCGGCATTGGGCGCGGCGGTGTATCTGCATCCGGTCGACCCGGTCGCTCCGTTGGCGGCAATTGCCGGATACAACGTGCTGGCGCGTCCGATGTGGGGTTGGGGCGTGGAAACCGGCTCGCATGCCCTGCGCATTATCTGCAGCGGGGTCTTTCACCGTTACCCGAAAGCCAAGCTGGTGCTCGGCCATCTCGGCGAGACGCTGCCCTTCCAGCTCTGGCGCTTTGACAGCCGTTCGAAACCCTATGGCTGGAATCTGCCGGAACCGCCGTCGCAATATCTCAAGGAGAATGTCTGGGTGACGCTGTCCGGCATGTACGACGCGCCGCCTATGCACTGCTCGCTCGACGCGCTCGGGCGCGACCGTGTCATGTTTTCGTCCGACTATCCCTTCGACTCGGACGGGGCCGGCGAGTTCATGGACACGGTACCGCTCGACGAGGGCTTGCGTGCCGACGTGGCCCACAACAACGCGGCCAAGCTTTTGAAGCTGGCGTAAACTTTTCGATTGGCATGGCCGGGACAGGCCCGGCCATGACAGAAAATATCACTTCGCCGTAATTACCCGCACCGGCTTGCCGTCCAGCCAGGCGCGGATGTTCTCGACCATCTGCACGTAGAAGCGCTTGTAATTCTCCGCCGTGACGTAGCCGAGATGCGGCGTGATTACGATGTTGTCGAGCTTGCGGAACGGATGATCGAGCGCCAGCGGTTCTTCGTCGTAGACGTCGATGGCCGCGCCCGCGATCTTCTTTCCCTTCAGCGCGGCCTCGATCGCCTTCTCGTCGGCGACCGGCCCGCGCGAAGTGTTGATGAAGAAGGCGCTCGGCTTCATCAGCGCCAATTCCGCCGCGCCGATTAGCCCGCGCGTGCGCGCGCTCAGCTGCACGTGCACCGTGACGAAATCGGACGTGCGCAGCAGCTCTTCCTTGCTCACCAGCGTGGCGCCGGCTTCCTTCGCCTTCTCCGCCGTCAGGTTCTGGCTCCAGGCGATCACCTTCATGTCGAACGCGTTGCCGATGCGGGCGATCCGGGTGCCGAGCTTGCCGAGGCCGATGATGCCGAGCGTCTTGTTGTTGAGATCGATGCCGAGCGTCGATTGCCAGCGCGCGCCGGCTTTGAGCCGCGCGTTCTCGTAGCCGATCCTGCGGGTGAGCTCGAGCATCAGCCCGAAGGTCAGCTCCGCGGTCGGATGGCCGAGCGACGCCGTGCCGCAGACGGGCACGCCGCGCGCCGCCGCCGCAGCAACGTCGATGGCGGCATTGCGCATGCCGCTGGTGACGATGAGCTTGAGGTTGGGCAGGGCGTCGATCACGTCCTTGCTGAACAAAGTGCGCTCGCGCATCAGGCAGACCACGGCGCAGTCCTTCAATGCGGCAATTACTTTGTCCGGCCCGCCCAGCGACTCGGTAAAAACCATGAAATTCACGTCCTTGGCGACGCCCGACCAGTCGGCCACCGTCATGGCCACGTTCTGGTAATCGTCGAGAATGGCTCCTTGCAGGCTCATGGCGCGCCCCGTCCCTTGGATAGCGGGCGGCCAATAGCCTGCCCGGCGCGGACCAACCACAGCGCGGGCGCGATCACAAGACAGGGAGGCCGTCTCAGGCGGAGGGGAATTGCCCGTGCTTGGCGCGCCAGGCCGGGCCCGGCCCGCGCATATAGTGCCGCTCGGGATGGTAGCCGTCGAACGCATGGCGGGTCAGATCGTGCCAGAAGGCGTCGAGGATGTGGCTGAGGCCGGCAAAGGGGTGAGGCAGCAGGGCTGCCGCGGATCCGGAAATGGCCAACAAGGCGCGAGTCATGACGCTAATTCCACCACGCGGCGGGCGACTTTTTGCCCGCGTAGTCTTTGGTCGCCCGTCAGGCGGCCAAATTCATGCTAGGCAATGTTCGCGCGTCAGGGGTTAACAACGGGTCCAAAACGGCGGCGCCGCACGGCGAAATTTGCAATCAACCTTTCTAAAATTTTACCGGCACCGGTGACTCATCGGCCGGCGGAAAGCCGCGCTTGCCCTTTGGCGGTGCGCTCGCTACATCAGCGGCGAATTTCCCGACAACGCGTCCGGCGGCGTGCTTGCTTTGTTGCGCGTGACCTGATCCGAAAACCGGTTCCCACTTTTCGGGGTCGCGCGCGGCGCGCGCGGGCGGATTCTGGCAAAATAATCAGGGTCTTAGGGGTCAATGAACGGTCGCCAATTCATCTACCACACGCAGGGTCTGAGCAAGACCTATCCGCCGGCCAAGAAGGTGCTGGATGGCATCCATCTGTCCTTCTACCCGGACGCCAAGATCGGCGTGCTGGGCGTCAACGGCTCCGGCAAGTCCACGCTGTTGCGCATCATGGCCGGGCTCGACACCGAGTTTACCGGCGAGGCCTGGGTCGCCGAGGGCGCCCGCGTCGGCTACCTGGAGCAGGAGCCGCAGCTCGATGCCGGCAAGACCGTGCGCGAGAACGTGATGGAGGGGGTCGCCGCCAAGAAGGCGCTGCTCGACCGCTACAACGAGATCGCCTCGAATTACTCGGACGAAACCGCCGACGAGATGGCGAAGCTGCAGGACCAGATCGATTCCAAGAACCTGTGGGACCTCGATAGCCAGGTCGACCTGGCGATGGACGCGCTGAACTGCCCGCCCGACGACGCCGAAGTCTCCAAGCTCTCCGGCGGCGAGCGCCGCCGCGTGGCGCTCTGCCGGCTGCTGCTCGACCAGCCCGAATTGCTGCTGCTGGACGAGCCCACCAACCATCTCGACGCCGAAAGCGTGGCCTGGCTGGAAGGCCACCTGCGCAACTATCCCGGCGCCATCCTGATCGTCACCCACGACCGCTATTTTCTCGACAACGTCACCGGCTGGATCCTCGAGCTCAACCACGGCCGCGGCATTCCCTACGAGGGCAATTACACCTCTTGGCTCCATCAGAAACAGAAGCGCATGGAGCAGGAAGGCCGCGAGGACGAAGCGCGCCGGCGCACTTTGGAGAGAGAGAGCGAATGGATTTCATCCTCGCCCAAGGCGCGGCAATCGAAATCCAAGGCGCGCTACGAGCGCTACGAAGAGCTGCTCAAGATCGCCAACGCCAAGCAGAACACGATGGCGCAGATCGTCATTCCGGTCGCCGAGCGGCTGGGCCAGCACGTCGTCGATTTCGACCACCTCACCAAGGGCTTCGGCGACAACCTGCTGATCGACGACCTCACCTTCAAATTGCCGCCCGGCGGCATCGTCGGCGTCATCGGCCCCAACGGCGCCGGCAAGACCACGCTGTTCCGCATGATCATCGGCCAGGAAAAGCCCGACAAGGGCACCATCAAGATCGGCGAGTCGGTGCATCTCGGCTATGTCGACCAGTCGCGCGACTCGCTCGACGGCAAGAAGACGGTGTGGGAGGAAATCTCCAACGGCCAGGACGTGATCCTGCTCGGCAAGAAGGAGATGAATTCGCGCGCCTATTGCGCCTCGTTCAACTTCAAGGGCGCCGACCAGCAGAAGAAGGTCGGCACGCTGTCGGGCGGCGAGCGCAACCGCGTGCATCTCGCCAAGATGCTGCGCTCCGGCGCCAACCTGCTGCTGCTCGACGAGCCGACCAACGACCTCGACGTCGATACCCTGCGCGCGCTGGAAGAGGCGCTGGAGGATTTCGCCGGCTGCGCCGTCATCATCAGCCACGACCGCTGGTTCCTCGACCGCATCGCCACGCATATCCTCTCGTTCGAGGGCGACAGCCACGTGGAATGGTTCGAGGGCAACTTCCAGGACTACAAGGCCGACAAGATGCGGCGGCTGGGGACGGACAGCGTCATTCTGCACAGGTTGAAGTATAAGAAGTTTAGCCGGTAGGTTTCCGCAGCGGCGCGGCATTCACTCTTGCCCTCTCCCCTCGTGGGAGAGGGTGGCTCGCGCGGAGCGAATGCGAGCGCGAGCCGGGTGAGAGGGCACATCGCATTTGGTTTCCCCCTCATCCGCCTCGCTCACTGACGTTCGCTCGGCACCCTCTCCCACAGGGGGAGAGGGAAGAAGCGAAGGCGATAGCCACGTCGAATGGTTCGAGGGCAATTTCCAGGACTACGAGGCCGACAAGATGCGGCGGCTGGGGACCGACAGCGTCATTCCGCATCGGCTGAAATATAAGAAGTTTTCGCGCTGAGGCCGTCATCCTGAGGTGCGCGCGCGGGCCTGCGCGCTCGAATCGAACGATTGCTTCCGCCGCTTCTGGCCGCTGGTGCCCCAACTGCTGAAAATTTCCATCCGCGCCGGCATGGAGGCCAGCGCCGCCGGGCTTTCCAAGCCCGAGATCGCGGCTGCGATTGTGCGTGCGCAGGCGCGCTGGCACGCTACGCAGGCGCCGCCGCAAACGACAAGTCCCGCGCCGCAATCGGTCGAGGCCGCGGTCGCGCCGCCGCGTCGCGTCGCCGCGTCCGCGCGGTCCGGTCCGCGCATACGCATGCTATGATGACAAGCATGCGATTCACAGTCGCGCTTCTCGTTTGCCTGATGGCCGCCGGCGCGGCGCCAGCCCGCGCCGACGCCGCCTTCCAGCGCTGGCTGCAAGCGACCTGGCCCGACGCGCAAAAGCTCGGCGTCGCGCGCGCCACCTTCAATGCCGCCACCCGCGGGCTGCAACCGGACTACCGGCTGCCCGATCTCGCCATTCCCGGGCGGCCGGAAAAGCCGCCGCCCGGCCAGCCGGAATTCGTGCAGACGCCGGGGCAATATTTGCGCGAGGCGAGCTTCGACCGCCTGGCCGCGCGCGGCAAGCAGCTGGCCGCGCAGTATCGCGACACGCTGGCGCGCATCGAGCGCGAAATTGGCGTGCCGGGCAACGTGGTGCTGGCGATCTGGGCGCGCGAGACCGACTACGGCGGCTACACGCTCAATCACGACGCCATCCGCGTGCTGGCGACGCAAGCTTACGTGGGCAAGCGCAAGGATTTCTTCCGCAACGAATTCCTGCACGCTCTGAAGATGCTGCAGGACGGCATCCCGCGCGAGTTCATGCGTTCGTCCTGGGGCGGCGCCATCGGCATGACGCAGTTTCTACCCTCGGAGTTCTACAAATACGCCGTCGATTTCGACGGCGACGGCCGCACCGACCTGTGGCGTTCGGTGCCGGACGCGCTCGCCTCCGCCGCCAAGCAGCTCGCGGGCAAAGGCTGGCGCAACGGTGAGCCCTGGGCGATCGAGGTGCGCGTGCACAAGAACGTCGATTGCACGTTGGCCGAGCCGGGCCACACCCGGCCGATCGGCGAATGGCTCAAGGCTGGCTTCGTGCCGGCCTATGGCCGCAAAATTCCGGCGCGCGATCTCTCGGTTCCCGCCTCGCTCTTGCTGCCGGAGGGCACCTACGGCCCGGGCTTTCTGACGCCGAAGAACTATTACGTGCTCAAGGACTACAATTATTCCGATCTTTACGTGCTGTTCGTCGGCCACCTGAGCGACCGCATTGCCGGCGCCAAGCCGTTCGAGCACCCGTGGAGCAAGGCGAAGCAGCTCAAGACCAACGCGGTGGAGACGATGCAGCGCCGCCTCGCCGCGCTCGGGCTTTATCATGATAAGATCGACGGCAAGGCCGGCATGCTCACGCGCGCGGCGCTCGGTGCCTATCAGAAGAAGAACGGGCTGAAGGTCGACTGCTGGCCGACGGCGGCGGTGCTCAACCACATGCGGCGCTGATTCCCATCACAAAAGCGAACGCCCGGCACACCGGCCGGGCGTCGGCATTTCGGATGCTGCGTTTAAGCTAGTCGCACACCTCGACGCGGCGGTGGCGCCAGCCATAGCCTTCCACCCAGACGCGGTGGCGCTCGACGTGGCACACCGGCTCGCCCTCGTAATAAACCGCGGACGGCGGGGCGGCATAAACGGGGGCCGGCTCGTAGTAGCGCGGGCCGGCGAGCGCGGAGCCGAGAATAGCGCCGGCGGCGAGCCCGCCCACCACGCCAGCGGCGACGCCGCAGCCGTGGCAACGGGCCTGTGCTGAAGACGGCAACGCCGCGGCCAGCAAGCCGGCCGCGGCGAGCGCGATAATAGCCTGTTTCATGGGTGTCCCTCGGGCCGATAACGATCGGCAGGGATCATGCACCCAAACTTGTTACGCGAATCTTACCAACGTTCGCGGCAGACGAAATGCGGCTCGCTCCAGCCGACGAAGCTGCCGTAGCGGTCGTAAAGCCGCTGGCGGGCCCAATAGCCGCGGTGGCAGCGGTACGGGTAGGGCCGATCGTAGCCTTCGTACACCACGTAGCCGCCACGTGCGATGGCGGAGCCAAGCGCCGCCGCGCCGAGGACGCCGAGTCCGATGCCGACGGCGCATGCGCCACGGCAGCGCGCGTCGGCGGGGGTAGGCGCAGTCAAGGTCCCCGCGGCGATAGTGGCGGCCGCCGCGATGGCGAGAACGGCCTTCTTCATGAGATTTCCCTCCAGGGTGAAGGTCGGCCGAGGCCGACGGCTATGTCGAAACCCTATGCCGGTTCCGCTCCCGATGAAAGAGGCGGTGGCAATTTGACCGAATTGTGATCGGCCGGACGCCTTGGGCTCCACAGGAAAAGCCCGGAATTTCGTTGATTCCGGGATTTGCCAAGTTGAAGTTCGGTCTTATGAGCGTGTTAATCGCAGACGCGCAGCCGGCGTGCGTACCAGCGCCGGCCGTTCCAATAGCGCTCGCGGGTCCAGTAGCAGCGTGGACCATAATAATAGGTAGGGGCCGGGGCGTAGTAGTAGCCGCCATTGGCAATGGCCGCGCCGGCCAAAGCACCCAATACCAGCCCGCCGATGATCGCTGCGTTGCGCCCATGGCGCGCCTCAGCATGCTGCGGAGCGGCCACAGTGGCGAGCGCGAAAGTCGCGGCGGCCGCGATGGCGGTCAAGGTCTTTCTCATGGCACACCTCTCCATCCATTCATTGCAATGAATAAACGGCGCTGCCGCTCGATTCCTGCGATTTGGGAAGATCAGAAAATGCCAAGCTGTTGCGGGATGTTCCGAGATTGCGCGTGACGCCGTGCTGGGAATGTGCGCGCGTGCGGTCGCGGCAATTAAATTAAATTCCGGTAACACTTGCGGCAGAATTACGGCGAAACGCGCCTGCGCACTCAGCCCCCCAGGCGGCCCAGCACGCGCTGTAACATGGTCCGAGTTTTCGTTCTCGTCGCGGCGCCTTTGTGACCATGCGAACCGGGTCCGCGTGCGCGCGCGCTCGCTTTGCGAACCTGCGTCCTCGACTTGCCCGCGCGCACAGCCGCTTTGTGGGTGCGCACCTTGGCCATCCGCCGATGCGCCTGCGGCAAACTCGCCTTGCGCTGCGCCGGTTTGGACTTATCGCGCGCGCGCGTCTTGCGTCGTTTGCCGTGCTTGCGGTGCTTGAGCACGCGACGGCCGGCGTGTTGCAGGAACAGCTTCTCAAGCGGATTGCTCAAGCGCCGCACCGCCTAACCGACCGGCAGCCAGTCGACCGCGATAATGTCCTTCATGACGTCGCGGCTCGGCCGTTCGTAAGCCTGCATGCGCCAGAACTGCACCACCTTGGGCCGGCCGCGCGCGCGGTAGGTGATTGCGCCGAGAAATTCATGCACCTGCACGCGATGGCCGGTCTCCTCCAACGCCTCGCGCCGCGCCCCGGCCAACGGGTTTTCGTCGCGTTTGAGCTTGCCGCGCGGCAGCACCCAAGCATCATCCTTGCTGCGTTGCACGACCGCGATCAGCGGGCGCGCGCGCCCGCGCACCACGATGCCGCCTGCCGCATAGATCGGTGTGCGCGCCATGGGGCTTCCGTTCTATTCCGGACGGCATTCCGATTAGCAAAAATTTCCCGGCCGGGAGCGATAAAACGCGAAGTGTTTGCGCGCTTGTGGGCAACTCGAACAAACCGATTGCTGTCATAAATCTGTCACCGCGCGCTCGGGCGCGCTAAGCGAACGCGCAATCGCTTCGTGCCATACGCGGAATAGCGCCCGTTCAAATTGCCATCACCCGCTGAGCAACCGCCATCCCGGTTGCGCATGGCCGCCGACCGCGGCCACAATGGCGCGACACGCCATAACGGGAGACCGCCATGCCGCAACTCACCTGGGATCACGTCCACCTGCGCAGCCCCGACCCGGAGGCGACCGCGCAATGGTTCGAGCGCATGCTGGGCGCGCAGGTAGTCCGCTCGACGCAACAAGGCGCGCCGCGCATCGACCTCAAGCTCGGCGGCGCCAATATTTTTATCGCGCCGGTGGCGCCCGGCGACGGCGTCAATGCGCCGCCGACAACGCCCTATCAGGGGCTCGACCATTTCGGACTGGCGGTCACCGGCATCGACGCCATCGCCGCCGAGCTCAAGGCCAAGGGCGTCGAATTCAGCAAGGAGCCGCACTCACCGCGCCCCGGCATCAAGATCTGCTTCCTGCGCGGGCCGCAGGGGATCTCAATCGAATTGCTTGATCGCGACCCGAAATACACCTGAATGCGGCAATTTCGCCGCGATTCCCTAGGGATAAGCCAGGATCAGCGCTTGCTTCATCGGCGCCCGGTTGCGTAAAAATGCGCCGAGACAATTCGGCCATGGCGTGTGAGGAGCGTATGCGGCGGCTCGTAGTGACGATCGGCGCAACCCTCGTCTTGGCGAGTTCGGCCTCAGCACACGACACGCGCTTTGAGCGCAGCCTGAAAATGCTCGCGCCGGCGGACCGGCTCGAACAGCTCTGCGACTACACAGCGATGCAGCGCATCCGCAAGGAGCACAAGCCGTTTCGGCCCGACCGCGCGATTGCCAGCGCGCGCTCGGACGCGCAGATTCATGATCACACGGTGGTGGCTAAGGGCGCCGCCTTCCGCAGCCGCAAGAAATGGTACGCGCTGTCCTATACCTGCACCGCGGCGCCCGACCACTTGGTGGTGACCTCATTCAGCTACACGCTCGGCGACGAGATCCCCGAAGCCAAATGGGCGAGCTACGGCTTGTGGGAGTGAGGCGGCCATGCGCAGCGAGGACTTGGTCGGCGCCTGGCGCGAGCTCGGCCGTGAATTTGTGAGTGGCGACGGCAGCGTCACGCCCGACGTCGCGCGTACCTCGCAGATCATGTACACGCCGGACGGATTCATGGGCGTCGTCAACACGCCGGCCAAGCGCCCCCGCGTAAGCGAAGGCACAAACCCGATGAGCCTCGACGGTATCAGCGTGACCGAGCGTGCCGTGGCGGCCGAAGGTGTGGTCGCTTACACAGGCCGCTTCGAGGTTAAAGGCGAGCTTGTGCATCACACGATTTATTCGGCGCTCAATCCAAATCTGGTCGGCACCATGCAAGTCCGGCACGCGACAATTGTCGGCGACGACCTCACCTTGAGCGCGCTGCCGGACGCGCAGGGAAATTTCTTCCGCATTCGTTGGCGCCGCGCCGCAAAACTTTAGGCCGGCGTATTCTATTTCTCGGCCAACGGCGAAAATTTCATGTCTGAGGTTTGCCAGGCGTTCAGTCGCATATTCGGCTTCGGCAGGCGCATGCAAAGTATGACGCTTGCCTTGGCGGCGCGGGAGTGAGACTCTTCGGAGCCATAGCCGAAGGGGCGACGATCCATGCGAGCGAACGACGCGCGCCTGCTGGCGCTGTTGATTTTCGGTTTCTTCTGCGATCCCGGCGCGGCGGGCCAGGAAGCGACCGACATGCATCTTAGGGACGCCGGCTTCATCGTGTGCGTGGCGGACACGCAGACGCAGATCGCGCGCCTACGTACGGTGCCGGCGCGCAAATTTCTGCGCCGCGTCAAAGCCGGCCATCCGTATTATCTTTATGTCGACCCCGACACTTGCAAATGCGCATTCCTCGGCAGCGAGCAGGCGATGCAGGCCTATCGCAACATAGCGGCGACGCGGCGGCCAAAACAGCCGGATAACCTGCCGTCAAGCGGTGTCGCGCCGGAACAGCAGATCATCCAGGATATCAACGGCGACGCCGCCGAATTGATTACCGATGGCGATATCCTGGACTATTAGTTCGGCGGCGCCGCGCCTGTGCGGTGAGGACGCGGCTCGCGCGCTAGCGCAGCGGCATGAGGAAACGCTCGACCGCCGCCCACACCTCCTTGTAACCGGCGGGATTTGCATCTTCGCGCAGTGCGGAGGCACCGTGCGGCGCGTGCTTGGGCACGAACTGTGTTTTCGTCTTGACTGGCACCGCGCCGATGATGGCGCGGGCGGCGGCGATCTCGCCGCGGTCGCTGGCGGAAGTGACAAATACCGCGACGTCATTAAGCTTCGCCGCCGCGGAGCGCACGGTGTTTGCGCGCCCAAGATATTCGCCCGGCGAGAACGCCATGAGCCCGGCGATCTTGCCGGGATTGTCCGCCGCCAGCAGGAACCCCAGCGAGGCGGAGTAGCTCGAGCCGCAGACGATGACCTTGGCCGCGTGATTGGCGCGCGCCCAGGCAAGCGCGGCTTGCAGGTCGGCTAAGGCGGCGCGGTAACCCGTGCTGCGCCCGAGCGTCTCGACCGTCTTGTTAGAGCGGCCGAAGGCGGTGCCGCCCGAGCGCTGGTCGACGGTTAGCGCGGTGAAGCCGAGTGCATTGAGCCTGGGCGCGATGGGCGCGTATTCGCCGCTATTGGCGCCGGCCATGTGGAACAGCAGCACGATCGGCTTGGTCTTGTCGGCGGCGCCGTAATAGGTGGCGAAGACCCTGACGCCGTCGGCGGCGGTGAGGCTGACTGGCTCGCCGGCAGGCGCGGCGCGGACGGCAGCCACGAGCCCAGCCACCACGACGGCGGCGAGGCCAAGCGAAAACGCGCGGGCACAAGGGGGCATGGCGCGAGCTTAGCGCGGACCGGCCCCGCGCGGGTTTAACGTTCGATCAGAATTTCGTGAGACGCGCGCCGCTGTCACGAAGCCTTATCAAATCCGCTTCCTATCCAGCACGATCTTGCCGTTGATCGACAGCTTCTCCAGCGACCAGCATTTGATCTTCTGAAACTCGGGACAATCGAGCAGCACCGCGGCGGTAAAACTGTTATAATTATTCTGGTCGGAAACATAGCCGCCGACCACGACCCACAGTGTCTTGCGCGGTTGCGAGTAGACGAACGACTGGTCGAACTCGATGTGATAGTGCTCCTTCGCGGAGGCTTTCATTAGCCGGTTCTGCACGAAGTGCTGCGCCATGGCGACGACGTAGGGCATCGGCGACTGCGCCGCCGCGGGCGCGGCGACGGACCCAACAAGACCGAAGAGGGCGGCGGAAATCGCGAGCCAGCGTCTCATAGCGCCCGCGAGTATGGCGGCGATTCGGGGGGACCGTCAAAGCGGCAATTGCGGTGGCGGGCGGGTCAGTTCAAGCCGGAGCCCGCCTCGCGGCGCCGATCGGATGGCGGAAAATGAATCCGCGGATGATGTTTCGCTCATCCGCCCTGGGGCTGCGGGCCCGCTCAGAGCCGGCGCGCGCGCTTGAGGCGGTCGATATAGGCCTCCACGTCCGGCGGCAGGGTCTGCAAGCCCCGCTGTCCGGCGCGCGACAGCACCGGCCGCCATTGCGATCCGGTCAGGAAGGCCGGCTCGCGGCCCGGCGGAATGATGCGCTCGAACACCAGAACCAGCAGCACCGCCAGCAGGCCGACGCGCACGGCCCCCAGCCCGGCGCCCGCCACGCGACCGGGGATGCTGACCTTGGGGCCGGCCATTTCGCCGACGGTAAAGCGCAGCAGCGCGCTGAGCAGGAACCCGGCCGCCAGAAAGATGCCGCCGAACACCAGCCAGTTCTGCGCCGGCGCCATTTTGAATTGCGCGGTGACGGACGCCAAATGGGGACCCGCCGCCACCGCGATGCCCATCGCCGCCCCGTAGCCGATAATCGCCGCCAGGCTGCGCAGCAGACCGGATACGAAACCCATGACCACGGCCACGAACAGGCAGACATAGACCGCGGCGTCGAACGGGTTCATGGCCAGGACGTCGTTCATCGGAAGAGAGCCCATTGCGAATTTCCGGCACCGGACTACGATTTACGGGGTCGACGCCCTAGCGCAGGATCCCGGAAAGCGGGGGCGACTTTTCCGATCAGATCATGCCCGAGCAAAATGTTCGTTGAGATTCTGATTCAAATCGTATGGATCGGACTAAAAGGAGAGGTTAAATGGCCTTCACCGTCAGCAGCACCAGCTTCAAGGACGGCGACTATCTGGCCAAGGATTTCATCCTGTCGGCCGATTTTGCCTTTGGCTGCGCCGGCGGCAACAAATCGCCGCATCTGAAATGGGCGGGCGCGCCCGAAGGCACCGAGAGCTACGCGGTCACCTGCTTCGATCCCGACGCGCCGACCGGCTCGGGCTTCTGGCACTGGCTGGTGGTGAATATCCCGACCAATGTGACGGAGCTGGCGGCCGGTGCCGGCAGCGCCGGCGGCAAGCTGCCGGTGGGCGCGCTGGCCACGCGCACCGATTTCGGCGCCCCCGGCTATGGCGGCCCGTGCCCGCCGGAGGGCGACCATCCGCACCGTTATCTGTTCACGGTATTCGCGGTCGACGCCGAGAGCCTACCGGTCAAGGCCGACACCTCGGCCGCGGTGGTCGGCTTCAATCTGCACTTCGCCACGCTGGCGAAGGCGGAGATCATGGGGCTGTTCAAGCGGTGACGCCTCGATCCTCATGGTGAGGAGCGTGGTGAAGCAACGCGTCTCGAACCATGAAGCCATCCACCGATCTCGGGTTAACCCGAGATCGGATTTAAACTGCGCAAGTCGGCTATAGCCGACTTGCGATGACACCTGCCTTCGGCGGGCTCCTCAGGGTGAGGACGCGCGCCATCGCCCGTGTTCTTTGAGCGGCGCCGGGTACGCCGTCGTTCTCCCGGCTTTCGCCGGGCATTACTCTTGGCCCCCACGCGCAGGAGAGGGGACGGAGCGCCGCGTGGCGCCCATCTTGGCCGCGCTTTGCGGCGCGGGCACCCTTGGCAATCAAGCGCGCAGTCTGCGCAAGCTTGACTGCGGTGGGTGCGCGCCCCGCGGCGCTCCATCGCGGCTTTTCGGTCCCCGGCGCCGTAGCTTCCGGGCGGGACAAGAGGGGAAGCCCAGGGGCTTCCCTTATCCGGCGGGCTTCCGCCTGCCTTCGTTCCCGCCGCGTCCAGCCATTGAAGGCAGCCGGGCGTAGTGCCGGCGGACGGGCTGGCCGGGGCCTCCTGGGCGCGTGCTTGCGAGGCACGTGCGCGGGCGCCGCATCCCCTCCCGCCCGCATGACGCCTCATGAGAGCGCCCTCGGCGGAGGAGACGGATCGGAATATAATCCTAATTGACGGGCCTGTCAAGCGGCCTCTGCGATCCGCCTGGCGCGTCTCGAACCATGAGGCGGCACAAGGCTCGCCGCCATGGCCGGCCAAAAGCCGCCAAGCGCCGTCTTTACGCCCGAAAGTGGCCAACGGGTCCGCGCGAAAGCACGGCCCGATGACAGACACCGCCCGGTCTTTACGCAAATGTCGCGGCCATCCATGATGGGACCCGAACTGGAGGTGCAGCGATGGCACGATTTCTCATCCTTGCGGTCGTGGAAGACGACTACCGGTCGGCCGTCGACAATTACGACCGCCGCGCCGGCTTGCGCTGGCGTCAGTGAGGCGGCGGCGCCGGACGGCGGCCGCACGGCAGGCCGAGCTGCCGCGCGACGGCAAGGGGTTTTGCATGTTCCGCGTCCTGCTGATTCCGGGCGTGATCGCGCTGTTCGCAATGGCCGCGGCGACGAACGCGCGCGCCGCGGACGTCGGCAATGGCCGGCGCCTGGCGCAGAGTCATTGCGCGGCCTGCCATAGCGTCGCGCCGCAGGGGCGCAGCGAAGTCGCCAAAGCGCCGCCGTTCGACGTGATCGGCCGCAAATACGGCTTCGATGCCGACAAGATCGCTCACGCCATCGCCGGGCCGCATCCGAAAATGAATTTTTCGCCGCGACCGGCCGACGCCGCGGATGTTGCGGCCTATATCGCGACGTTGCGGCAATAAGGGAGAGGCGAGCATCCGGCCCGCGTTGTGCACGGCCGAATGGCGGATGACGTTTCACCCGTTCGCCCGACCGGCTATTTGACCGGGATGACGTCCTTGGCGCCGGTCGCGCCCATATAGACCGCCAGGATGCGCACCGGCTGCGCGCCGTTGTTGATGCCGAAATGCGCGACATCCATGGCTTCCATGAAAGATTGTCCCTGCCGGTAGGTGCGCGTGCCGTGCTTGCCGTAGTTCACCGTCAGTTCGCCTGAGAGAATGTAGGCGAACAGCGGGACGCCGTGTTTGTGCAGGATGGTGCGGCCGCCCGGCGCCAGCGTGACGATGGACGCCGTGACATGGGCGTCGCCTTTCGGATAACGGATCGTCTCACCGACGATTGTCTTGCCGGTCGACAGCAGCGGGACTGCCGGATAGCCGCCGGGCGGCGCGGTGTCGCGCGCGGCGGCGGGGCCTGAAACCGCACAACTGGCGATCACCGCCAGCGCCATGATGCGTGTTCCGTAAAGCATGGGCGCGTGTCCTTTGCGGCAGGGAGTGGAGCCGGCGGGCAGATTAGCCGCGTCGCCCGCGTGGCGCGAAGCGAAATGCGGGGCTGCCGGCCCCTGCTTTAAGACGCCGCCTTGCGGCGGTTCCTCAGGATAAGGCCGGGAGAGGCATGACGGTTGTCGTGGCGTCGTGATAGAACGCGGCATGGCCCGAGGACCGATCCGCGATTCGCGCAGCGAGGCCGAGAAGGCCTTCAAGGCGGCGACCACCCGGCCGGCGGATGTGCCGCCGCCGGCGCCGTCCATGCCCGGCGCCAAGGAGCAGGTCAGCTTGCGCATCGACCGCGACGTCTTGGATTATTTCCAGGCCGAGGGGCCGGGCTGGCAGGAGCGCATCAATACGGCGCTTCGCAAGGCGGCGGGGAAATAGGCCGCATGACGCAAGGCGCAAGAATTCACCCCAAGGAGAAAACGAGCATGCGAATTTCACAACGGTTTCGTGCGGCCCTGATCGCGATAATCGCGGTGGCCAGCGTCGGCTTTTCCTCCGCCGCGCGCGCCGACGAAGGCACCATCAGCTTCAGCGTGGTCAAGGCCGGCTTCGTCGTCGGCGGCTCGGGCGGTTCAGGCACGCTCAGCTTCCACGGCAAGAGCTACCCGATCTCGATCGGCGGCATTAGTTACGGGTTCACCTTCGGCGCCTCGCAGACCCGCTTCCACGGCACGGTCAGCAACATCCACCGTCCGTCGGATGTCTCCGGCGTCTATGCCGCGGGCAACGTGGGCGCGGCGGTCGGCCGCGGCGCGCAGGCGATCGTACTGACCAACCATAAAGGCGCGGTGCTCGCGCTCACCGGCTCTTCGGTCGGCGCGATTGTCAGCGCGGACCTCAATGGGTTGGCGATTACGGTGAAGTGAGCGGCAGCTTTCGCCTCGCCTAGCTCAAATCGGGCCGCAAACCGATGCGCGGGATGGCATGCGGCGCGCCGAGCCGGCGTTCGGACAATTCTCCGGGCTGGCGCGGCGCTTCGCCCGCGCGGGCGAACAGCGCCAGGCCTCTGGCCAGCGCCTCCATGCCGGCTTGCATGAGGCTTGCCGCGCCGCTGGATACGGCCCGCGCGGCGCCGTCCACCGCGCCGCCGACCGTCTGTTTGACGTCGCCATAGGCGTCTGTCACTTCCTGCGCCATCTCGGCAAAGGCGTCGGCGAAAAACTGTGCCGTGCCGGTGACGGCCTCCGACAACAGCTGCGCGGCGTTGCCGAAGGCGCCGCCGACCGCGGCCTTGGTCCGGTTGATTTTCTCGCTGCGCGCCTTGGCCCGCTCGGTGCGGCGGATGGCGTCTTCGGCGACGCGCTGCTGCCGCTCGCGCAAGCGTCGCTTCAGCTTGAAGTGCTGCGCCACCCAGGCGCCGAGCGCGACCACCGTCAGCGCGCCGGTGAGGCTGGCGGACACGGGGAGCTGCATGTCGATCAGCAGCGCGGTGGCGAAGCACAACAGCAGCGCGCCGAGCAAGGCGAACAGCTTCTTGCCGCGCCGGGTGATGGCATAGGCGGCGATCTGACGGGCGAAGGCTGACCACATGGCGTGTTTCCCCTCTTGTGAGCCCTGAAAATGTAAGGGCGATTTGTGGCGGGGCAAGGGTGGGAAGCGGCGCTGACTCAGTCATTGCCGGCCCGTTATCCGAAAATGAATTTCTCGCCGCGCCCGGCGGAGGCGGCGGACGTGGCGGCGTATATTGCGGGGTTGGGGCAGTAGGGGAGGCGCGGGCCTATTGGCCCGCGTTGTGAATGGCCGAATGGCGGATTGGCCGGACAGAATCGAATGGCATGGCGGAACTCACTTCGGCTCTGCGCCTCTGCGGTAGCCGGGGCGAGCAGAACGAACGCCGCGGTGGCAATCAGCAGCAGCCCAGTCGCCTTTGCAGTCCAGCCGCCGTACGGCGCCAGCTTCTCCACCAGCACGAACACGGTCAGCGCGGCGATCCAGATCAAGTTCATCACGCCGCCGGCGAACAGCAGCGCCATCAACAGCCAGCAGCAGCCGACGCAGAACAGGCCGTGATGCAGGCCCATGCGCAGGGCGCCAAGCGTGCCTTGCCGCCAATGTTGGGTTAGGAAATCGACCGGCGTGCGGCAATGCTCGAGACAGATCGACTTGAGCGGCGACAGTTGGATGATGCCGGCGGCCAGCAGGAACGCGCCGGTGAGCGTGCGATCGGTGCTCCACATCATCATGTGGTCGACGAGGCCAATGCGCTCGAGTCCCGCCTGCAGCATGGTGGCCGCCGCGCTGAAGACGAGCCACGCCAGCAGATAGCCGAGAACGAAGGCGACGGTCGGCACCGCCGATGCCGCACTCGTCTTCCGGCTCTGCCGATGAACGCGCGCGTAGAGCAGGACTGCTGGTGCTGCGCTCGGCAGCATCATGGCGATCATCATCACCCACCACATGGCGAGCATGATCGCCCAATAGGGCGCGCTCCAGCCGGCGCCGCCGGCCATGGGCATAGCCATGCGGCCGAAGAGCTTGAGGCTAGTCATCGCCGCCGGATCCATGCCGGTGCCGGCGCCGGTCAAGAGATAGAGCCAGGCGAGCAGCGTCGTCGCCGCCAGGCCGGCGGCGACAATGGCCCTGTCGTTGCGCAGCAAGGTTTCAACGGTTGAGATCGACATGGCCATCGGTCTCCTTATGCCGCCTTGGCCAGCAGATTGCCGACGTTACTCAGGTGGACATGGGCAAACTGGCCGTAGCTGTCCTTGAGCGACATCGGCACGGCGCCGCCGACCTCGGACGTGCCGGAGCCCATTTCGGCGACCGAGTATTCGAAGCCGCCGGGCAAATCGATGCGCACGCGGTGGACGTCGCCGGTGACCGGATTGCGGATCGGCGCGCCGCGCGTGTCGATCAGGCCCGGCACCGAGAGCTTGGCGGTGCGCGCGTTGACATTGATGTCGAAAGTGATCGGCTTGAACAGCGGGTCCAGCACGGTGCTCATGGTAGTGGAGAACACCTGCCAGTGCGTGGCTCCCGGCTCGGTGTCCTCGCCGCTTGCAATGCGCACCAGAGCATGGCGCTGGTCGGCATTCGCACGTTCGTCGACGATGACTTGGGCCGTACCGTTGCCCTCGTGGATCGGGTTCGGCCAAGCCAGCAACCAGACGACGTTGAGGCCGTCGAGCTTGGTCTTGCCGTAATACCCGGATTCAATCGCGATGGCGCCGATGCCGACGCACTTCCCGTCGGTCGGTAAGGCATTGAACTGGCACGGGCAGCCGTAGGCGCAGTTACAGTTGACGAATTCCTTGCCGCTAATTTCCCATCTCAGTTTGCTCATGGTGTTCCTCACAACAGTGTTGGGTTGGGGTCGATTGCGTGCGGCGTTATCGACATTGCGAGGTCACCGGGTAAGACCCATAATGGCCAGAACCGGTCCATTCGTGCCATTGAGGGGTCACTCATGACGGCGCGGCTGCCGCTGCACGCATGCATCCTGGCGGTTCCCGACACCATGGCGTCGCCGGTGCTCGGCATCTACGACGTGCTCAACTCGCTTGGCGGCCTGCAGTCGTTCGACGAGGCGATCCCGGCGGAGGCGCCTTACCGCGCGGAGATCGTCTCCGAGCGCAGCGGGCCGATGAACACCGCCAGCAATGTTCCGATCCTGATGCACCGCGCCATCGGCGAGATCGCGCGCACCGATCTCGTCTTCGTTCCCTCGATCATGCTCGACGCCAATCGTTGGGAGACCGGCCGCTATCCGGCGACGATCGAGTGGCTGCGCGCCATGCATGATGGTGGCGCGACCATCTGCACCGCCTGCTCCGGCGTGTTCCTGCTGGCGGAAACCGGCCTGCTGGACGGACACGAAGCCACCATGCACTGGTCGCATGCGCGGGCGTTCGAGCGCGTGTTCCCGAAGGTAAAGCTGAGCCTAAACAAGATCCTCATCACCGCCGGCAGCCGCGGCGAGCTGGTGATGTCCGGCGCCTCGACGTCGTGGCACGACCTGCTGCTGCATATCGTTTCCCGGCAGGTGGGTGTGCCGGCGGCCCACGCGCTCGCCAAGTTTCATGTGCTGCAGTGGCACGCCGACGGGCAGGCGCCGTTCATGGTATTCGTGCCGGTCACCGACCACGGCGACGCGCTGGTCACGAAAACACAGGAATGGGCAGGCAAGAATTATTCCGCGCCCAACCCGGTCGAGGAAATGGTGCGCCTCTCCGGCATTCCGGATCGCAGCTTCAAGCGCCGCTTCACCAAGGCCACGGGTCTGACGCCGATCGAATACATCCAGCATCTGCGCGTCGACCAGGCCAAGCGGCGTCTGGAGCGCACCACGACGCCGGTCGACGAGATCGGCTGGCAGATCGGCTACGAGAACCCGGCCTTCTTCCGCCGGCTGTTCAAGCGCACCACCGGGCTGTCGCCGAGCCACTACCGGCGGCAGTTCAAGTTGCCGGTGGCGGCGGCCGGCGGCGCGTAGCGCCGCACGGAGCGAAACGAAGTGCGTCTGCGCTAAGCCTCATCCTTCGATACGGCGTTTTGCGCCTCCACAGGGGTGAGGGCTAAGGGTAGCGTTCGCTAAGTCCTAAACAAATTACAACGCCTTGTTGCTTTCCTTTACGGCGTCCGCTTCGACGTAGACATTATTGCCCATCTGCCGGAACTTCTCCGACATCTCCGCCATGCCGGTTTCCTTCTCATTCAACGTCGCCGCATAATCCCTTACATCCTGCGTGATCTTCATCGAGCAGAACTTCGGGCCGCACATGGAGCAGAAATGCGCCAGTTTGTGCGCCTCCTTGGGCAGCGTCTCGTCGTGGTATTGCTGCGCGGTCTCCGGATCGAGGCCCAGGTTGAACTGATCCTGCCAGCGGAACTCGAAGCGCGCGCGGCTGAGCGCGTCGTCGCGCAGTTGCGCCGCCGGGTGGCCCTTGGCCAGGTCGGCGGCGTGCGCGGCGATCTTGTAGGCGATCACGCCTTCCTTGACGTCGTCGCGGTCGGGCAGGCCCAAATGTTCTTTGGGAGTCACGTAGCAGAGCATCGCCGTGCCGAACCAGCCGATCATGGCGGCGCCGATGGCGCTAGTGATGTGGTCGTAGCCGGGCGCGATGTCGGTGGTCAGCGGCCCGAGCGTGTAGAACGGCGCCTCGCCGCATTCCTTCAGCTGTTTTTCGACATTGACCTTGATCTTGTGCATCGGCACGTGGCCGGGGCCTTCGATCATCACCTGGCAGCCCTTGTCCCAGGCCACCTTGGTCAGCTCGCCCAGCGTCTCCAGCTCGGCGAACTGCGCGCGGTCGTTGGCGTCGGCGATGGAGCCGGGGCGCAAGCCGTCGCCGAGCGAGAACGACACGTCATACTTGCGCATGATGTCGCAGATCTCGTCGAAGCGCTCGTACAGGAAGCTCTCCTTGTGGCGCGACAGGCACCACTTGGCCATGATCGAGCCGCCGCGCGAGACGATGCCGGTGACTCTGGATGCGGTGAGGTGGATGTAGCCGAGCCGCACGCCGGCGTGGATGGTGAAATAGTCGACGCCCTGCTCGCACTGCTCGATCAGCGTGTCTTTGTAGCACTCCCAGTCGAGCTTGACGGGGTCGCCGTCGACCTTCTCCAGCGCCTGGTAGATCGGCACGGTGCCGATCGGCACCGGCGCGTTGCGGATGATCCATTCGCGCGTGTTGTGGATATTGCGGCCGGTGGACAGGTCCATCACCGTGTCGGCGCCCCAGCGGATCGCCCACACCATCTTTTCGACTTCTTCTTCCACCGAGGAGGTGACGGCGCTGTTGCCGATATTGGCATTTATTTTTGTGAGGAAGTTGCGGCCGATGATCATCGGCTCGAGTTCGGCGTGGTTGATGTTGGACGGGATGATGGCGCGGCCTCTTGCTACTTCCGAGCGCACGAATTCCGGCGTGACGAAGGCGGGCACCGCGCCGCCGAACTGCTCGCCGTCGGCCAGCGCCGCTTGCGCGCGCTCCAACTGCTGCTTGCGGCCGACATTCTCGCGCTCGGCGATGTAGATCATTTCTTTTGTAACGACGCCCGCGCGCGCCCATTCGAGTTGGGTCAAAGGATGTTGAGTCTGCGACACGGCAAAGCCGGACTCCCTCCCCCCTTGTGGGGGAGGGCTGGGGAGA
>Ga0307428_1000082_pt1 | contig 84495 bp, 76 predicted proteins | sample SalMarWE160240MG_FD_202161 | JGI IMG/M metagenome (GOLD analysis project Ga0307428, IMG submission 202161) | Salt marsh sediment microbial communities from the Plum Island Ecosystem LTER, Massachusetts, United States - WE1603-240 | ecosystem: Environmental > Aquatic > Marine > Intertidal zone >...
GGTAACTATTCACCCAACTGAAGCGTTCCTCTGTCTAGGGGGTTGAAGTAGACCGGACAAGCTACCGGACTGCACGTGCACTACAGCTCACCATGAGAGGGAACGAATGTAATAGACATAACATTCATCTCCTGTTCCCCTTGGGATTGTCATGTTCTTATCGTATGAGGAATTGCGCAACGAGAATCTAAGCCTCCGAAAGGAGAATCGAGAACTCCGAGGTATAATTGCTGAGCTGCGTCATGAGAACGAGACATTGAAAGCCAGGTTTGAGCGGTTGGGAGGTCAACTGCTCAAACTACAGAAGGAGAACAAAGAACTCAGAGCACAGATTAGCAACAAGGATGATCCGCCTCCATTTGTGAAGCCCCCGCGGCAGAAGGAAGGGGCAAAGAAGCCGGGAAGCAAGAAAGGCCATCGCGGTATGTTCAGAGCGATACCATCTCACGTTAATGAGGAACGGAAACTGACCCTCGAGTGTTGTCCTCACTGCGGTTCAAAGCTAAGTGAGCCACAGGAGGAACGGGATCGCTATGTAGAGGATCTTGTTCCACCCCGGCTCCATGTTACCAAGTACCGGATCGAGCGCTACTACTGCCCAAGGTGCAAGCGACTGGTGGAGAAGAAGCCGGATGATGTACTTCCTGGGTGCCAGCTTGGGATTCGGTTGATGAGCTATGTTGTATACCTGCGGGAGGAAATGCGTCTACCGGTTAACATGGTGCAACGGTATCTGGCAAGAGTAAAGGTTACCGTGAGCCAGGGAGAGATTGAGCGTATATGCACGGTAGCAGCTGAACATTCTCTCCCTCTGTATGAGGGGTATCAAGACGATCTTCGCACCAGTGAGACAGTCAATATGGACGAGACAGGGATGCGAGTCAATGGAGAGAACAACTGGCTATGGACGGGAGTTACCAAGGATCCAGACGCGGTGGTATTCAAGAACGACGAGCACAGGAGCAGCGCTGTAGTGAAGGATCTTCTGGGGGATGATTTCTCTGGAGTGCTGGGGTCGGACTTCTACTCAGCCTACAACCCTTCGAATGCAAGGAAACAGCGATGTTGGGCACATCTTTTGCGAGAGACGCGCAAGTTTGAGAGTGCAGAAGGCAAACGGCTACACACGTGTCTGAAGCGAACACGGGAGCGGGCTTCGCGCTGGGTTGACGAGCAACAAGCGAGGGCTTCTCCTGCAATACGAGAAGAGACAGCATTCCAATATGAGCAAGAGCTTGTGGATCTCTCCCAGCAAGAGTGGAATGATCTGGATTGTCAGCGGATTGCCAAGCGCCTGGTCAGACACAGTGGAGAGTTCTTTAACTACGTTGCTTGCCCTGGAGTAGAGGCGACAAACAACCGAGCAGAGCGAGCACTGCGTCCGTACGTGGTGAAACGGAAGATCTCCGGCGGCCATCGCTCTTGGAAAGGAGCGGGGAAGCATGCGATATTGATGAGCGTACTGGCGACCTGTGGCCTACGTGGAGAGAATTTCCGGAACACAATTGAAGGGGCACTAAGGCAGACAGTGGCTTCAGCCAGCTGAACAGTTACGACTGTAGAAGCCAAAAGTCACAAACGGGAGAAGCAGGACTGCTGCAGGCAATCTCTTCTGCATAATTAATTCCTCCTTTCTCTTGTGACAACCATGTTGTTCTTTTATAACATGAATCCGCGATTTTACCAAACAACGGTTATCCGCAACTGCTCACCTATCCATTAGCTCGATCGAATGCTGCGGATCTTCAGGGATACTGGTGTCTCACTTTAACACGGTTCAACTTTTGTTGGTTTTCTCGCGCGGCGAGACTTTTTCTAACTGAACCGTTATCTGCAAATACACCGCGCTTTTCTTCCCTTTGTAAGTTGCTCGATAGCAACATTGTTTTAGGATAGGATTTACCGAAGATAACAGGCTCATGCAGATAATTGAAACAGCAACTAGCACTATTGCAAAAGGGATTGGGTTCTTAAGAAGGCAACCGCGTGACTGGAAGGTAACAGTAGGGCGGTCGTCCACGGCTACATTCTTTTACCAACTGATATTCCCATATTTGTCCGTTTATACCATTGCTCTGGGGGCTACTGCCACCCAGTTGGGGATTGTTAACAGCGCTGGAATGGCTGTAGCAGGCTTGGTGGGTCCGTTCATCGGATGGCTGATTGACAAAACTGGTGTTAAGAAGATTTATCTTGCGGGTATTGTTTTACTCGCTATTTCATATCTGGTTTACGGACTGGCTCAAGGTTGGGTAATCATTATTGTTGCCATGGCTGCGTATTGGCTGGGAAACGCGGGGACCGGCCACAGTTGCAGTGTGATTTGTGCGAATTCACTCGCTAACAAAGATCGCGCTACCGGCATGAGTCTATGTGAGACTTTCGCTTTGGGCCTATTGAGTATTGTAGCCCCTATGCTTGGAGCCTTGCTGGTCGGGGCATTCGGGGGTGTAACCGTTGGGGGTATTAGACCCCTGTTCTTTCTTTGCCTCGCGGGCACCACTGCGACATTTCTCCTTATATTTACTCAACTATCTAATCGCAGCTGGAAAAAAACCGGTGATGCCGGGTTAAGCTTTTTCAAAGGAATTAGAGAAGTATTCAAGCAGGGACGGAACTTAAAGCGATGGCTCGTTATTTCCGCTATAGGCTCTTTGCCATTAGGGATGCTTCTACCATTTACTCAGCCCTTCGCGCATGAGGTGAAAGGAGCGGATCAATACATACTGGGGGCGATGGTCACTGGCTTTGCACTAGCGCCGCTTCTACTTGGAATCCCTGCGGGCAGGTTGGCTGACAGAATTGGCCGGAAGAAGGTTCTCTACTTCACGATACCCCTTATCTGGGTTTCCAGTTTGATCCTGATCTGGGCACCAAGTTCGGGTTTTCTAGTATTGGCTGGCGTTTTGCAGGGTTTTTACTTTGTATCTGGAGTAGTCGCAGGAGCAATGGCTTTTGAGCTAGTTCCGCCAGAGCAAATGGGTAGGTGGTTGGGAATACTGCGGTTCTGCAGATTGATGCTCGCTGCTGGCGGGGCTTATTTAGCAGGAATTATCTGGGATAACATCGGTCCACAATATGTGTTTTTGACTGTTATTGGCCTTGACCTCTTTATCAGACTTCCACTGCTGATAGGGATGCCTGAGACATTACACCTGCAAAAGACACCTGAAGGGAAACAGCAATGAATCTTGTTATTCTGAATGGGCCTTGGAAAGTCTCGCAGCGGGAGAGCCCTTCTGTAGCTGCGTGATCTCCACAGGGGAGCACTAGGTTACAGTGAAATAGGTCTCTGCGGCAAGGAGATAGGGAGACAGAGGACTCCAAGAAGGTCTCAGTCGAGATTGCAGCCAACCTGGCGCAAGAGATAAAGAACATGCGCCAGGGGGTGCATCTCATGCCCCTGGGGTGGGATGTCATTGTTCCGCAGATCGTTCAGGCGGCCGAACTCAGGTGGAGACTAAACCGACAGAGCTATTAGCCACTGAGCGCAGAAGTACGTGCCCAGAATCAAGGCTTGAGCGATTCTAAACTTGCGAACAAACTCCCTTATTCCGTGGAGTGAATCCGAGAAAACGAACATCAGCGCCCCAAGGAAAGCTAGGAATGCTGAAATACTCTCCACTTGAAGCCATCGCTCCAGAGCCCTCCAAGCCATTGCGAGAATCACAAGTTCATACGCGATCACGGGGACTTTCATTCTTCCAAGATGGGGAAGAAGGATCACAGACACAACCACCAGAAATACGAAGAAGGGAGTCACCAGCAAGGGAGAAGCGCTGAGGCGCGCGCGCCAAGAGAATGCCACTATGTAGGCCATGTGAGCCATTAAGAAACTCACCAACCCTGGGAACAGTCTCCGTTTGGGCAGCATCAGAACCACATCCCCAACAAGAGAGCACACAAGACCCGCGACGACCGCGTATTGGTAAGGCGGCAATCGCGGGGTACTTGGACGTAGTGCGAGAAGAAGGATCAGCCCCGTGGTAAGCGGTTTGAAGCAATAGACAATGAGGCGAGGACCGCGGTATTCAGCCCAGATTGTGACAACCGCCGCGGCCAAGATCAGCGAAGACAGCATAGCAGTAATTGGCATTCGTAGTGCCTCACCTTTGTGTGAGGTATCTTCGCTCTACGGCAGGGGATATATCAAGCTCGCACTGATACCTGCTAGGTCTTGAAAACCTGCGAAGAGCAGAAACGTCAAGGCTCCGGGGATGCTTCCCTTGACAAAGTGTCCAGCCCTTCTGGGGCCTGAGGGATTGATTGTAGGGATACTAAGTGCTGTCTGGAAGGGCACTACCGCGGATTCTCATCCACGCGCTGACGCTGTACCTTCGGAAGCGTTGAGTGGAAGGCGTTTTCCAGATCCTTATGAATCCCCTAGGCTCCACCAGGTGAGTCACGAATGGATTGTCGTTGGACGATCTTCATTCTTATCGGTGATCATGGGATCGTGAGAGTCGCGTTATGCCCTCTCAAGAGTGGATAATCTGGGCGAGGACTTCTGGGTCCATGGCTTGAAACTCAGCGTGGGAAGTTCGAAAATAGTCCAGCAAGGCCCACAGTTCTGATAGAGTGGGTTCCCTGCGCCGATCGTCTTCTGCTCTTAGGCGATGATATTCACTAGTCAACGGAGAGATCTTTGCTTTGTTGCTCAACAGAACCAACTTCTCAAGCTGCCACTCGTCAAGCGGAATGGCGATGTAACAAACTGTCCCTTGTGTTACATCGGGCCCGCAACGAAAGGCCTCTTACGGTGCAGCTTTTCAAAACGTGTTCTTTCCAGCTGTACTGCATCCAAGAGAGACCGGTTTCCCTGAAAAGAGGCGTCTTAGGTAGTTGATCCCGAGACGGCAAGATTTGACACCACTATAAGTTTTGTGTATTATTCTCTCTGCGGGTGATCACCATGTTTACGGAAATCGCAAAGCAATATTTACCTAAAGGGTGTAATATTGAATTTTGCCTTTGAGGATAAGAAATGTTTACGCCTGTACACCAAGGAAATAGGGGTGGAAAAATATCCCAAGGGGGTGGTAGAAGCCTTTTTTGAAACAATGTTCGTCATTGCCGGAGCAAAAGACATACGTGACCTATATGCGCTTAAAGGGCTCCGAGTCGAAAAGCTCAAGGGCAGTGAATGGAAACGGGGCGAACGTTCACTTCGTCTCAATGATCAATACCGCCTCATTTTCATACTAGAGCGTGATGAGCAAGGACCTCACATCTCAATAGTCAGCTTAACTGACTACCACTAAGGAGGTATGTGATGAAGAGATCTGCGCAACCGGCCCGGGTTATCCCCCCAGGAAGGATAGTAAAGCGCGAACTGGCAGCGCGTGGGTGGACTCAGAAGGATTTGGCCCGCATCATTGGCCGCCCTGCATCAAAAATCAGCCCATTGATAAATGGAACGAAGCGAATTACTCCTGACACAGCTATTGAGCTTGCACAAGCATTTGGTACATCACCCGATTTGTGGGTGAACATGGAAGCAAGCTACCGGCTTCGCCTGGCTGAAAGGATAGAACGCAAAACCGCGATCCCTCGACGCTCGAAGCTGTACCAGACTCTTCCTATCGCTGAACTAATCAAACGTGGCTGGATTCCAGATGCCACCGATATCGAAGAATTGGAGGCATCAATATGTAGATTGCTCGGCATAGATACTGCGAAGAGGATTCCGCACCTTGCAGCGAGTTTTCGTGGCAGCAACGTGAAGGACGCAAATATCCCAGCTCTCGTAGCATGGTACCACAGAGCAAAGGCTGCAGCAGAGAGACAGGAAGCGTCTAGTTTTGTCCTGAAAGAGTTCAAGAAGAACGGCATTCAAGAGGTTCTCGATTTATCTTCAGAGGCAAGCAGTGTTCATTGTATCCCTGATATCCTTAGGAAATATGGGGTGAGAGTGGTTTTTCTGAAGCACCTTGCCAAGACCTACTTGGATGGTGCTGTGCTGGCTGTCGAAGAGCAGCCTGCTGTTGTCCTAACACTCCGATACGACCGAATTGATTCGTTCTGGTTCACTATACTGCATGAGCTCGCACACATATATGCCGGGCACAAAGGTGAGTTTCTTGATAATCTGGACAACGGAGAATCCGAACACGAAGAGCAAGAAGCCAATGCGTTGGCAGCCGAATGGCTCGTTCCGGCGGATGCACTAGATAGATTTGTTAGCTCACAGCAACCGTTTTTCTCACGAGCAAGCATCGAAGGCTTTGCATCAGGTATAGATCGCCACCCCGGGATCGTCCTCGGCAGGCTACATCGCGAGGATATCATTCCATATAAGAATCTCCGCGAGCTATTGGTGAAAGTTTCTACTTCTCTGGACGGAATGATAGAAGCCTGACAACGTTTCTTATGTTCTACAAGAGAGCGAGCACAATGAGAACCTGGAGCTAGACTTTCGCCGCTACACGAGGTTTCAATTTCTGACCGCTGGGCCTGCCAGAAGGGGCGCTTGGAGATACCAAGAGAAGAAGAAACCCCTATTACTTGATGAATGTCGCTTCTGTTATGGCTTCGTGATAGATAGTGCTCCCCACCTTCAAAGCTTTGACTTCGAGGTGGGTCCGTACTAAACCACTAGACTGAAGTTCCTGACGATTTGGGGGCTGAAATCGGCAGTTAATGCAGATGAGATCAGGGATTGAGGATAAAGGAGTTCTCCATTTTGTAGTCATGTGAGATGCGTGATTCTGCTTGACATCTCCCTTGAACACGTGGCATACTCACTTGTGGCGGGATGGGTGCATAAGCCGTTCCAAACTGCGCATCCGTAGTGTAGACAGAACGCTGCACTGCGATTGTTGCGAAACGCACCAACCCAATAGAGTTTTCGCTGTTTCAGTCGCAGGAACTTCAGACTAGAAATGAACCCTGAAAAGAAATGCATGCGTGATTGCACAGTTTTAAGTAACGCTGCAACAAGAGGTTCCTTGTGTAGCGAAAGATTCGGCAGCTGAAGACATCTACTGTTGTGGAACGATGACAGTACATTGCCTTTTTGCACACAACACCCTGGGAAATCCACGCCCTCCGGATAACATTGAGAGCTTGAGTTGCACGACTCTTCTACCTGTTCTACAATCTTCCACGACGAGGAGGGAATGCAATGAACGTTCTGTTGGTCTATCCTGAGGTTCCAGATACATTCTGGAGTTTCAAGCACGCACTCAGGTTCATACGCAAGAAGGCCTCCTCTCCTCCGCTGGGCCTCCTGACCGTTGCTGCAATGCTCCCGTCAGAGTGGACCAAGCGCTTGATCGATGTCAATGTGGCAAAGCTCACTGAAAAGGACCTGGAATGGGCTGATTATGCGTTTATCAGCGGCATGATTGTGCAAAGAACGTCGGCACGTCAAATCATTGCCCGCTGCAAAGAAGCAGGTGTCAAGATCGTTGCCGGAGGACCGCTCTTCACAATCGAGTACGCGCAGTTTGAGAGGGTCGATCATTTCGTGCTGAATGAAGCTGAGCTGACCCTCCCAGCCTTCCTGGCAGATCTGGTACAAGGTCAGGCCAAACAAATCTACGCGACATCCGAATTTGCTGACATCCAGAAAACACCGGTTCCACTCTGGGAGTTAGTCGAGATGGATCAATACGAGTCGATGTGTATTCAGTTCTCCCGTGGTTGCCCTTACAACTGCGATTTCTGCAATGTGACAACACTATTTGGTCACCGCTTCCGCACCAAAACGGCGGAGCAGATCACCGCCGAGTTAGAGAGTCTCTATAATCTGGGGTGGCGTGGCAACGTCTTTTTCGTAGATGACAACTTCATTGGAAACAAGAGGTATCTCAAGACCGAACTACTGCCTGCCCTGATTGAATGGCAAAAGCACAAGGTGGGAATCCCGTTTTATACCCAGACCTCCATCAACCTGGCAGATGACAAGGAATTGATGGGCATGATGGTTCAGGCAGGCTTTCGTACGGTCTTCATCGGCATTGAGACGCCGAATGAGGACAGCCTGACCGAATGCAACAAAAGACTGAACAAGAATCGTGACCTGGTTCAGGACGTGAAGCGCATACAGCGAACCGGCCTCCAGGTGCAGGGAGGCTTCATCGTTGGCTTTGATCATGACACGCCCTCCATCTTCCAGCGGCAGATTAACTTCATTCAGAAAAGCGGGATCGTGACGGCAATGGTGGGCCTTCTTCAAGCGCCACGTGGTACAAGGCTTTACGAACGTCTAAGAAGAGAAAATCGCTTGCTTGAGGACATGTCTGGCGATAACGTCGACGGCACGACGAACATCATCACTACCATGAGCATTGATACACTACGTGAGGGATACAAGCAGATACTGCAAACCATTTACTCACCTCAGTACTACTATCAGCGTGTCAAGACCTTCCTGCGAGAGTATCAACCGCCAAAGATCCATACATCTCTGCGCTTCCAGCACATCTTGGCCTTCTTCCGGTCCGTCTACCGCCTTGGTATTCTTGGCAAAGAGCGAGTGCAATATTGGAAGCTCTTGGTGTGGACGCTTTTTCGCCGCCCTAAGTCGTTTCCACTGGCTGTTACTCTAGCGATCTACGGCTACCATTTCCGCAAAACCTGCAACCTGCACGTCCTTTAGGATCTCAAGACCTTCATTCATCGCCTTTCTCACCACCTATTTCACCTGATAAAACAAGTGATGGGAAAACGCTCGACTCCTCCTGGAGGGAACGCCAGGCAACGGCGTGTGACACATGCGAGCATGCGTTTACTACCCTGAAAGGCAAAGCGTTGGGTCATCGTTACGTGCAGCGGATGGTGAAGAGGTACGCAGCCAAGGCAGGGATCGACAAGAACATCTCACCACATACCCTTCGCCACTCCTTCGCCACGGACCTCTACCGTGAGACGAGCAAGATCCGCCTGGTGCAAAAGGTACTTGGTCATTCAGACCTCTCCACAACGATGATCTACACCCACATCTTCGATGAGGAGGTGGAGAGCGCTCTTAAATCCTTTCGCCAAGCGACGGCGGTAGCGGTCTGAGAACAGAACTGTGCACTCTAGAAGATCAGGATACCGCGAGGAAAGCCTTTCGACTTTGAAAACAAAGCGCCAGTTGAGAAGAAAGAGTCCCTGAAATCACCTCCTGGTCACCCTTGGCTCGAATACGGCGCTTCGCGTGGGAGATCTGCTGGCTCTCTGCGTCAAGGATGTTGTCGACGAGGAGGGTAAAGTAAAAATGGATGAAAGCCCATCGGGTTCTCGTCAACATCAGGGCCAACAAGTCTTTCCCTTAAACTAGATTGGGTGATACCTCTACTACAGCGTTTACGCCACCTGGTCCCGGCATTCTTTTAACAGCCGGGGAATCTCATCACTTGCTGGTTGCCGTAGATCCTCCGGGGCTAACTCCATAGCCTTGGTGAAAGATACCTCCGCCTCCCCGATGCGGCCCAGCCTCATCAAGGCCTTACCTCTGCCCCAATGATTGGCAAAGTACTCACCCTTTTGCGTTCTTTCTGATTCATCAAAAGCATAAAGGGCATCATCATGACGTTCCATAGAGAGATATAGCCAGCCCAGGTGCGCGTGAATAGAGTACGGGGTTTCAGTCTTATCTAGAGCGCACAACATCTCATTCTCAGCATCCCGAAAGCACTTATTAGCATCTCCGAATCTGCCTTCATCTCTTGCTGCCTTGCCTAGCATATGGAGAGTCTTCCCGAGCTGCACTCGGGCGGCCAGGTGCCCTTTACGGATGCTTAGAAGCTTACGAAATAACTCCGCCGCTTCCTCGAATCTGTGACGAGCTTGCATGAAAGTCCCATAAGAGTACAGCACTTTCAGCTCCAACCCCCGCTTGCTTGAGTCATGAGAAGCGGTGACTATTTCCTTGTAGATTTTTTCAGTTTGTTCCTCGTAACCGCGGGCAGAAAGCCACCGCACAAATTGTAGTTTCGTCTGGTAGTCAAGTCCGGATGCTACTGCCTCTACTCCGCAAGTATCAACAACATTCCGAAAAGTCGACTCAAGAGCCATGGCAAGTGGTCCCTTCTCGGTCGCAATTTGAAGTACAGCTGAGCGAATCCGTCCCCCCTCCTTGGATCTGCGAAAATCTTCTAGGATTTCTTCCGTCACGTTTTTTATTTGCGCAGAGGTTCCTTTCTGTTCTATAAACTTGAAGTACTCATGGATAACGCTATTTGCCCTAGGATGTTTCTCTACCCATTTCCTTCCTCCATCAAACGCCTCTTTGATTTCGGTTGGTCCCCCATACTTTGCCGTGAGCGTCAGCAGCAGCGTAATAGTTCCAGGGCCTGAGTTTTCGTCAAACCAGGTGGCGCAACGGTGAAGAATGCCCCGAATCTGATCAGGCTCAGCCTGGCGCAGTGTGCTTAAGAACAGAGTGGGGCGCTTGCCTGTAGTGGGGTGCGCAAGTAGCCATTTAACTATTTTCTTTAACCCAACGGTTATCTGCTTGGAATTCGTACGATCTCTTAACAGATTCAGGTAGGCACCTAGCAACTTGTCGTCGCTAGGGTGAAACTCTAGCTGTTTCCACGCTCGTTTGAGCGCTTCTTGTATCTGGTCGGGCGTTCCGTATCGCCCCGTGAGATGTAGCGACATGGCCCATGTGCCTCGTGAAGCATTCGGATTCTGATAGACGAATTCCGCTACCGCTGGCAAAGCATCTTCCTCTCGGCCACGTTTCCTGCAGACTCGAAGAAGTTTTCTGCATTCATTGTTGCTGACGGGGCTCATGGACGGAAGCCTTCGCTCAATTCCTTCAACCGCCTCAGACATTCCCAGATTTTGGAAACATTTACACCACAGGAGACCCTCTGAAATTAATTCGACATTGTTGCTGATACCTAGTAGCAGCTGGGCTAGCTCCGGTAACGCAGGATCAAGATCGGAACGGTCGGCAGCCAGTGCTTTAAGCACTAGAAACACCACAAAGTACCTGCTGTCTCTACAAGTTTGATCAACACTATCGACGATCTTCAGCAATACCTGCTGGGCACTTCGGTGGTATGCTGCGAACGCCGCAGCGGCTCTGGTAGGGTGACCAGCGTTAAGTCGGGTTGAGTTGACGACATCTCGATAGATAAATCCTTTAACCGATGATCTCTCAATGACTTTGTAGAACTCTCCTGGTCGGATTTGCTCAAGGGTTGTCTCAGGGATGGATATATCATATTGAGTCGCAAAGCATATGTACTTGTATGCATCATAGGCGGTGGGGTCTTGATTGCAAAGCTCTCGAACAGTTTCTTGAATAGCCTCAATATGGCCCTTGCCGGTTGTGAGTTCTGCCATCAGCACCCGGAACTGTGTTGCATTATCTAGTCGTTTTCTTTGATCTGGAGTGAGATCCTCCATTCGCTTGCCCAGTTTCTCTAGCATTCCACGTTTCTCGTGTTCCGTGGGTAATCCCAGCGGAAACTCCAACAGTTCGCATGTCAGGCCACAGTGTCGAAACTCGTGTTGACCTGACGATGCTAGAATTGTAAGTGGTAGAAAAGGGTCAATCTGACTTACCGCTTGCAGAACCTCGTCGTCATGGAAAAGGTCATCCACCAGTACGTAGCACTTCCTTTGAGCTAGGCTAACTGTCTCCTCAAGACGTAGCCACATTTCAGCGTCGTTTCTTTTTTTCATCCAAAGCACCAAGGAGCGATCTTCTTCGCAGAGCTTGGCGGCAGTCCTCCATGCCAGCGTTGACTTACCTGCTCCAGGCTCACCCGTCACGCAGACGATCGAGAGCTTTCCGGTCTGGTGCTTCGATCTTAGAAGCTTTACAAGATCTTCCTGTTTGTCCCGCTCGATGTCGGCGCACGCAGCAATGATGCCCCAAGATAACCTGACGATTCCCTCATAGTACAGCTGCACCTGCTTCGATTCCACGCTGCGTAATAGGAGCTTTCTATTCAAAAGCTGAACCCCGCCATCTAACGCCGCATATGCATTCCCATAACGGTATTGAATCCTGCGCTTGAAGTACGTAGCCAGGCGCTGCAACGGCTGCAGGAATCTCTCAACAGCAATCAAAATCAGGCCGGTGATGAGTCCTATCCCGATGATTTTCCATGTGCTGGGGTTGGAAACATTCTTTGTATTTGAAGTAGGGCTGGGCTGTAGTGCTGATGGATCATCCGCGGTAGCAGGAGAGGCAACGTAACAGAAGCTCAAAAGAAAAAGAACAAGTACGAAAACCAGACAATCACCTTTCCTCGCGTTTATCATCCGTGCCATTATAGACGATACTTGGGGGCTTGGCCAGAACTCAAAGGATACACTTTTATCATCTGTAGAAGCTGCCTGTGCCTCAAACCGTTGCTTTGGGAGCATATTTCGTCCAGAGTAGGATGATAAACGGGTTCGAATGTGCAGTCTAGCTCGAACAAAAAAAAGGGGACTATTTGGTCCCCCTGATCCTAATAGTAGCGCATCGCATAACAAACACCCACGTCGCCACTACGGATATAAGCACTATACTGCATCGCAGGGCATATGTCAAGGATAACGTGTGTTGTCGACCATGAAACTCAGTCCGGCTGCAAAGTTGCGGATAGGGACGCGGGAGTACGAATCGTCTTCCCCAATAACCTCTCCAACTGCTTGAGCGTGTTGGGCGACCGTCCGGGCGCGCTGAAGGTGATCCAGGAGGCAGTGGAGATCCGCCGCCGTCTGGCGGAATCCAATCCAGCGCGGTACGAGCCAGATCTCGCGACGAGTCTGGATAACCTCACTTTCCTACAACGAGAGGGTTGACACACTCCCGGTGGGAAGAGCAATCTGCAAGATAATTGTTGCGCCGGTTCGTAGGAAGCTGCAACAAGAGGTTCCTGTTGATGCATGGGCTGGAGAGCGTTCCTGAATCCTTTCTTCAAGAAGCGCCGGCAATTTGAGAAACCAACATATCAAGAACCCTCATTTGTCGATTCTCGGCTTAGTGGTGCTAAGTATACATGCTACTTGCGCTGGGCCTACCGCGATGTAATACTCTTGGGGAGGTGTAGCCAATCCAGATTATGAGGATCGGTTTACGGAGTTCGAAGGTGGTCCAGCAAGACCCACTTCTTGCTCTGTCCCACTATTGGTGTATAATACCGTATCAACTGTTATGCGCAAGGATACGGATTGGGAGAAGGAGGAACCATGGAAAAACCAGTTGAAAATCAGGACGAGAAACTGATCAAAGCAATCGATAAGGGTATGGGGAGCCGGATTCACGTTCGGCTATCGCGTTTTCGGGATCGCGACTACCTCGACATCCGCAATTTCTATGAGACCGATGATGGCGAGTGGAAACCGACCCGTAAGGGGATTGCAATACCAGTGGAACTTTACCCGGAGCTGATGGCCGTGCTCAAGGAAGCCGAACCGCTCATTGCCGAGCGCTCTCCAAAGGAGAAGGATACACCGGAATAGCGAGTCCTTCCGGCGAACTCTCTTTCTTGACAGCCGATTTTCCATTCCGTAACATGATGGTTGCGAGTGCGGGTGGTTAGCTCAGCTGGCAGAGCAACGGACTCTTAATCCGTCGGTCACAGGTTCGAATCCTGTACCACCCACAGTTTTTTACACCGTCTACGCGGGTCGTTAGCTCAGGGGTTAGAGCACCTGACTTTTAATCAGGGAGTCGCTGGTTCGAATCCAGCACGACCCAGCCTGATTGAAACCCGCTGAAACGCCCTTTATAATGCGAAATCGATGCTTGTCCCCATCATCTAGCGGCCTAGGATACCGGGTTTTCATCCCGGCGGCAGGGGTTCAAATCCCCTTGGGGACACAAGAAAAGTCTCGTTTGCAGCGAGCTTAATCACCAACTATAATGGGCGAGTAGCTCAGTTGGGAGAGCATCCGGCTTACATCCGGAAGGTCACAGGTTCGAGTCCTGTCTCGCCCAAATGTTACATACGGAGCCGTGGTCTAGTCTGGTCTAGGACGCTGGATTGTCACTCCAGAGATCGCCGGTTCAAATCCGGTCGGCTCCGCTGTTTCACGCCGAGGTAGCTCAGTCGGTAGAGCACAGCCCTGAAAAGGCTGGTGTCCCCAGTTCGAGTCTGGGCCTCGGCACCATTTTTTCCCTTGACCGAAAGACCCCCTATCCGCTATCCTGAAGAGAGCCATGACAAAGGGAACCCAATGAGCCAAAACCCTATAGAAATCTGGGAAAGAGTCCTATCAGGTCTCCAGAAGGAGATCTCAAGCGCAAGCTTTGAAACGTGGTTTTCAAAGACAGATCCCCTCAAGTTAGAGGATCAATCCCTGGTAGTCGCTGTCCCCGATAGTTTCACCAAGGGAGGTATCGCGCGTCGCTACCAGGCTCTCGTGGAGAAGCTCGCCTCCGAAGCCTGCTCGCAGGAGGTCCACCTACACTTGCAGGTGGTACAGGGAGAGAAGAGCGAAGGAGATCCTCCCGTACTAAGCCGCACAGAGCGACCGACGGGCCAACTGAACAGCACCCTCCCACTAAATCCGGACTACACATTCGATTGGTTCGTTCGGGGGAAGAACAACCACCTTTCCTACGCCGCGTCGATGGCCGTTGCCGAGGCTCCTGGAAAGGCTTATAACCCACTCTTCATATACGGAAGCGTCGGTCTCGGAAAGACACATCTCCTACAGGCGATCGGCAACTTCATCATCGCCTCCGACCTCTCCAAGACCGTGGTCTACACCACCTCGGAACGGTTCGCCATCGAACTCATCAGCGCTATCCGCAATAACACCACCGCCGCGTTTCGCGAGAAGTATCGGCTCATCGACCTGTTACTGATCGATGACGTCCAGTTCCTGGAGGGAAAGGAAGCGACCCAGGAGGAGCTCTTTCACACGTTCAACGAACTCTATGGGAGCGAAAAACAGATCGTCCTTTCGAGCGATCGTTCCCCGGAGAACCTCTCTGGATTGCAGGACCGGCTCGTCTCTCGTTTCCGCTGGGGACTTGTCGCCGACATCCAGCCTCCCGACCTCGAGACGCGCATCGCCATCCTGCGCGAGAAGGCGAGCCATCGGGGGCTCACGGTGGAGGACAATATCCTGGAACTGATCGCCAGGCGCATCTCCTCCAATGTGCGTGCCCTGGAAGGAGCTCTCGTGAAGGCAATCGCCTACGCTGAGCTAGAGGGAGAGGATCTCACGCCCGAGAACCTCGAGGGGATGCTCCCCGAAGAGGGGAAACGCGAAAAACTGACGATAGTGCACATCAAGGAGGAGATCGCTGACCTCTATCACCTGAAACGTCACGATCTCGAAGGCTCAAGCCGAAAGAAGGAGATCGCCCAAGCACGCCACATTGCGATCTACCTGGCGCGCGAGATGACAAATAATTCCTTCCCCGCTATAGGAAAGCATTTCGGGAACCGCGACCACACAACAATCATGCACTCCTGCATGAAGGTAAAGGCGCTCATCAAGGAGGCCCCACTCCTCCACGCTGAGCTCAAAGAGATCCAGGAGAGCCTTGCAGCCCGTTTTACCACGGCTACGTAAGCGAAAAACCTGTTCAGGAACGGGTTTTTAGAAAAAAGGACGTAAAACATGCTTGTGGAAAACTCTGTGGAAAAGGGACTGAAAAGGGGTGCAAAAGCACGTTTGACTGTGGAAAAGACCTGTGCGAAAAACGCTCAAACTTTATCCACCGCCCATATGAACGGTTTTCCACCGCTATCAACACCTTTTCCACAACCTTTTCCACAGCGCGGAGGCTGATCTGCTCCGCATACAGAGCTTTTTCCACAAGTGAAAGGGGCATAACTACTACTACTAGGCTTGAAGGAACAAGGCAAAGAAGATGAAGTGGGTTCGAGAGATACTGGGGAAATATAACTTAGGCGCGGAGTTTAACCATCAGCAGATCCTTCTCCTCTGGGATCAAGTTATCGGCAATCAACTCCGGCCTCTCACACGTGCTGTTCGATTTGCACACGGGACACTCACTATCGAAGTTGCTTCCCCTTCCATAGCCCAGGAACTCTCCTTCCTCAAAGGGCGCTATAGTACGCGGTTGAACGACCTCTTTGGCGAAGCGATCTTGCGGGAGATCCGTTTTGTCCCTGGTCAGTTCCAGCGTACCCCGGCGCGAAAGCCTATTGCGCTTGGTGCGGAGGAACGAGACAAAGCACACGCGCTCTTCTCTTCCTTGCCAGATCCATATCTCCGACGCTCGTTCGAGCACCTCTATATAACCCAACGCCAATGGGAGGAGACGCTACTGGCTGCGGGAGGAAAACGCTGCCCGCAATGTGGGGTTGTATTCTATGCAGCTGGAGCAATTTGCCCTGGGTGCCAATTCGACAGGATTGAGGATCCGGACGGAACAGACTAAACTATGACTGTCATGCGAAACCTCAAGAGCACAACAATCATCGCGATTTACTCTGAAAAAGAACGCCGAGCGGTGATCGCAAGCGATGGACAGGCAACCCTCGATACTGTTGTGATCAAGAGCACGACCAATAAGGTCTACAAGCTCTACGGCGGTCGCGTCCTCACTGGATTCGCCGGCGCAACTGCGGACTGCCTTGCTCTCCTCGATAAGTTCGAGGGGAAACTAAAGAAGTACAATGGCAAGCTCCGGCGCTCTGCGGTGGAACTGACCAAGGAATGGCGCACCGACAGAATGCTGCGTCACCTTGAGGCCGTGTTAGTGACGGTGAGCGAGGAGGGGATTCTGATGATCTCCGGGGCGGGGGACGTCCTCGAACCGGACGGAGGGGTGATCGGGATCGGTTCCGGCGGGCCGTATGCTCTCGCTGCGGCGAAGGCATTCCTCTCTATCGCCAACCTTCCGATCGACGAAATCGCGCGAAGATCACTAGAGATTGCCGGCGAGATCGATATCTACACCAACCAAGAGATTACCGTGGCAGAGGTCACCTGGTAAAGGAGATTAAGGATGAGCAGCCTCGTCGAGGTTTCCGGAGACGCGCTTGCGGGGTTGACCCCGAAGCAGATCGTCGCCGAGCTGGATAAGTATATCGTTGGGCAAAAGGACGCTAAACGGTCCGTCGCGATCGCTTTGCGCAACCGGATGCGGCGACAGCAAGTCGAGGGCGAGATCCGCGAGGAGATCAAACCGAAGAACATCCTCATGATCGGCCCGACTGGAGTGGGGAAGACGGAGATCTCGCGACGGCTCGCCCGTCTGACCGTATGCCCGTTTTCCAAGGTTGAGGCGACGAAGTTCACCGAGGTCGGGTACGTTGGCCGGGATGTGGAGTCGATGGTGCGCGATCTCGTCGATATGGCGATCGACATGGTGCGCGAAGAGGAGATCCTGCACGTGGAAGGGGAGGCTGAAGGGATCGTTACCGAGGAGATCCTGAACGCGCTCCTCCCTATTCCCGAAGGGGGCGAAGCCGAGCGAGAGGAGAGCACGCAGAAGTCGCGGGAGAAGCTGCGGAGAAAGCTACTCTCGGGCGAGCTTGAAGAACGCGCGATCGAGATCACGGTCGAGGAGCAAATGATTCCACAGGTCGAGATCTTCTCGCAGGATGGTATGGATCAGATGGGGATCGATATGGGGGATATGCTCTCGGGGCTCCTTCCCCCGTCGCGCAAAAAGCGGCGGGTGAGGATCAGCGACGCAAGGCCGATCTTATTCGACCAAGCCCTCGATCGCCTGGTCAACATGGAAGATGTGCGTCAGCGTGGACTTCGCTTGGCCGAGGAGACGGGGATCATCTTCCTGGACGAGATCGACAAGATCGCGGCCGGTGGGCGGGAGGAGACCGGCGGACCCGGTGTGTCGCGCCAGGGAGTGCAACGGGATCTTCTTCCCCTCCTTGAGGGGACGACCGTGCGTACCCGCTATGGGATCGTGACCACCGAGAACATCCTATTCATCGCCGCTGGCGCGTTCAACATGTCGAAACCATCCGACCTCATCCCCGAACTGCAGGGACGCCTCCCAATCCGCGTCGAGCTCGACAGCCTCACCGCGGAGGACTTCAAGCGGATCCTCGCCGAACCGAAGGATGCCCTCATCCGTCAGTACCAGGCATTGATGGCGGTGGAAGAGATCGATCTTCAGCTGACCCAGGATGCGATCGACGAGATCGCGCAGATTGCCTACGAGCTGAACCAGACGACCGAGAACATCGGTGCACGACGGCTGGCAACGGTGATGGAACACATGATGGAGGAGATCTCCTTCTCTGCCGATGAGCGCAGAGGCGAGACGATCACCATCGACCGTGACTATGTCGTAGACCGACTCGCCGGGATCGTCGAGGACCCCGACCTTTCGCGTTATATCCTGTAGCGATCAGCTCTCCGCGCTCAATTAACAGCTCACAGTAGCAATCGTAATGCCTGTTGCCTTCTCAAGCATCTCATCGCGGAGACTTGAAGAAAGATTTCTGTACCCCTGAGCGCCTGCTTGTTGCCTCTACACAGCATGAAGAGTATGATCTTTTTCAGTATGTCCAAAGTAAAAGCTTCAGCAGAGCAAACAGCAGTTCAGAATCTCGTTTTCTTGAGCGATGAACCAACGAAGGATTATCGCGCCGATGGGCTGAGAATGCTCTCCTACGCCAAGCTGGTGGCTGGAGCGGCGATGGGAACGCCGGGACCGTTCACGATAGGCGTGTTCGGGAAGTGGGGAGAGGGCAAATCGAGTGTCCTGCGACAGGCTCGCAGCCTGATCACGGAGAGCAACAACGAAGCGATTTGCGTGTGGTTTAACGCCTGGCAGTACGACCATGAGCCATACCCGATCGTTCCGTTGGCTTTAACAATTGCTGAACGGGTCGACTCAGAGATCCCTGAATCGAACAAGCACAAGAATGCGAGTCGGTGGATCACCCTGCGTGAGATCGCTGCGTCGCTTCGCGCCTTGGCAAGCGGACTTACCCTAAAGACTCCATTTGTCGACATTGATATCAAGGAGATTCTCTCCGCTGTGGATCGCTCAGTTGCTGCAAGTGAAGGCGAGGTCATCCGGCCGGGCCTCTATCAGAAAGCGTTCGGCCTGCTGCAGGCGGCCAGCTCCGCCGAGCCAGATGGGAGGACTGAACGCCCACCGATTGTGGTCTTTATCGATGACCTCGATCGGTGTCTGCCCCAGCACGCGCTCCGTCTGCTCCAAGCCATCCGCCTTGTACTCAGCCAGCCGGGATTCATCTTTGTCCTTGCACTTGATCGCGATCCCATCGTCTACTACTTAACTCGCGAGTACAAAGAGCTCGGGATAGATCATCCGCCATTCTGCGCGCGGAGCTACCTCGACAAGATGGTCCAGCTTCCGTTGTGGCTTCCGCCGCACAAGGCGCGATTCCGTGACTTCATTGAGACCCTTCTCGACCGTGACGAGCTCAAGCACCATCCGGAAGTGAAGGAAGCGGTTGGTGGACTGATCGAGTTGCTTACTACAGGAACCGAGGCGAATCCGCGTGCTGTAGTACGTTTGATAAACAGCCTGATTGCCGATCAGATCCTGTGGGCCGCGCGTGGGAAGAACGCGGAAACACGGTGGCTTGGGTTCTGTGCCATCTCGCGCGTTCTGCGCGATCGCCTTGGTGACGATGACTACCGAAAGCTAGTTCTTAACAACCGATTCTGTGAGCGAATAGGTAGGGGCGAACGGACCGGCGATGTCCTGGAGATGGAGCTCCGCAAGTACAAAGGCGCAAGGCCAGACAGTTTCTCCCGAGTTAAACAGGCCGAGAGAAAGCTCTTGGAACGGATTGTCGCTTCACCCGTCGTGCAGGCGCTGCTGGACACGACGTTAGGCCACAAGTGGTTGAGTGATCACGCTGCACGTCGGGAGATCGATGCGTATCTTGCTCCCGAGCAGAGGCAGACAGGTGAACGTGCAGGGGGTGGCTCAGAAGCGATCGAAAAGGCGATTCGCACATCCCTTGGTCTGGAGGCGAAGCAGCCGATCACTCCAGATGTCCTGAAAAGTGTCGCATCTCTTGACCTAGGGGGCACGCAGGTGACGGACGCGGGGATGGTGTACCTGAAGGCGCTGGCATCGCTGACGTCTCTCGACCTAATGGGCACGCAGGTGACGGACGCGGGATTGGTGCACCTGAAGGCGCTGAGCTTGCTGAAGTCTCTCAGCCTATGGGAGACGCAGGTGACGGACGCGGGGCTGGTGCACCTGAAGACACTGACATCGCTGACGTCTCTCGACCTATGGGGCACGCAGGTGACGGACGCGGGGCTGGTGCACCTGAAGACACTGACATCGCTGACGTCTCTCGACCTATGGGGCACGCAGGTGACGGACGCGGGGCTGGTGCACCTGAAGACACTGACATCGCTGACGTCTCTCGACCTAACGAGCACGCAGGTGACGGACGCGGGGCTGGTGCACCTGAAGGAGCTGAGGTCATTGAGGGAGCTTTACCTAACAGGCACGCAGGTGACGGACGGGGCAAAAGAAGCGCTTAAGATTGATTGCCCTCACATAACCATCTATAATCTATAGCTAGCTACTTGTGCGGCAACCCCTTTACGTAGCGTTGCAGCTTGTCTGCAACGTTCAGCGGCAATCGACGTTTAAGGGCGAACTATCGTATGGCGGTACAAACCGTCGGGCACAGGGCCCGATGCTACGGATAATCGTTGAGTGCTTTCGTGGCATCGTTCTCGAGCTTCGCGCTTTCCTTTACGCCTTACCGCCTTTGCGTGAGGACACGTCTTCCTTGCCTGTTCATTGCCGACGCACATCGTTGGCGTGTATGATGTCGCATTTATGGAAGGAGGAAAGAGCATGATTCATATCTCTTTGCCGGACGGGTCAAAGATGGAGATCACCCCTGGTGCCTCGATCGTCGAGGTTGCCGAGGCGATCGGGCCGCGCCTTGCAAAATCCGCGGTCTGTGCACTTGTCGATGGACAGCTCCGCGACCTGCGAGAGCGTCTGAGTGAGGATGCCTCCGTGACGTTCCTCACCCGTGGATCGCAGCAGGCCTTGGAGGCCCTGCGCCACACGACGACGCACGTAATGGCCCAGGCGGTGAAAAGGCTCTTTCCCAAAGCAGCTTTGGGGATCGGCCCGGCGATCGAGAACGGGTTCTACTACGACTTCGATCTGCCCCAGCCGTTCGCCCCGGAGGATCTCTCCTCGATCGAGGAGGAGATGAAGAAGATCATCGCTGAGGCCCTTCCGATCGAGCGGATGGAGGTCAGCAAAGAGGAAGCGCTGGAACTCCTTGCAGGGCGTGACGAGAAGCTGAAAATCGAGCTCCTGGAGGACCTCGAGGACGAGATCGTCACCCTGTACAAGCAGGGGGAGTTCATTGACCTTTGCCGCGGTCCGCACCTCAGGAATACTGGTGAGATCAAGGCGAATGCCTTCAAGCTGATGTCGATCGCCGGAGCCTACTGGCGCGGGGATGAGAACAGGCCGATGCTCCAGAGGATCTACGGCACGGCATGGGAGAGCAAGAAGGAACTCGACGCCCACTTGGAGAGGATCGCGCAGATTGAGGCCCGGGACCACCGCAGACTGATCAAGCAGCTCGACCTCGTCAGCTTCCATGAGGAAGCAGGGGCCGGCCTTGCGTACTGGCACCCCAATGGCGGACGGATGCGCGTCCTAATCGAGGATTACTGGCGTAAGCTGCACTATGAGGGGGGATACGATATCGTCTTCACCCCACATATCGGCCGTGCGCACCTGTGGGAAACCTCGGGTCACCTCGATTTCTATCGCGACGGGATGTACGCGCCGATGAATGTCGACGGGCAGGATTACTACATCAAACCGATGAACTGCCCGTTTCACATTATGATCTACAAGGCGCACACCCGTTCCTATCGCGACCTGCCCCTTCGATGGGCCGAGCTGGGAACCGTCTACCGCTACGAGCGGAGCGGCACCCTGCACGGTCTGTTGCGCGTGCGTGGGTTCACCCAGGACGATGCGCACATCTTCTGTACACCGGAACAGGTCGACGACGAGATCCTGCGTGTCCTCGATTTCAGCCTGAACCTGCTGCGTGGGTTTGGGTTCGAGGAGTTCAAGATCGAGCTCTCGGTGCGCGATCCGAAGACCCCGGAGAAGTACGCTGGCGAGGATGCGATGTGGGAGCAGGCCGAGGCCTCGCTCGTCAAGGCACTCGCGGCGCGGGAGATTCCCTACGAGCGGATGGAAGGGGAGGCCGTCTTCTACGGACCGAAGATCGACATCAAGATCAAGGACGCCCTTAGCCGCACCTGGCAGTGCACCACGATCCAGTTTGATTTCAACCTGCCCGGCCGCTTTGACATGAGCTATGTCGGTGAGGATGGGGCCGAGCACCGTCCGTACATGGTGCACCGAGCGCTGCTCGGCGCGCTGGAGCGGTTCTACGCGCTGTTGGTGGAGCACTACGGCGGGGCATTCCCAGTCTGGCTTGCCCCAGTGCAAGCGATGGTGATCCCGATCTCCGATCGCCATGAAGATTATGCGAGGAACGTGGTCGACGAGTTCAAGAAGGCCGGAATCCGAGCCGAGGTCGATCTCGCCTCGGGGCGGATGAACGCCAAGATCCGCAACGCGCAGCTCCAGAAGATTCCCTATATGCTCGTGATCGGTGAGCGGGAGATGGAATCCAAGACGGTCTCGTTGCGCCTGCGCACCGAGGAGGATTTGGGTGCGCGCCCCCTCACCGAGGTGATCGAAATGATCGAGAAGAAGGTTGAGGAGAAGGCACTCATCTAGGAGGAGCACCTTATCCGTGGATCTCAGGCGATCTGGTCTGTGTGGGGGAGGGCTGCTTTTAGCTCTTCGATGCGATCGGTCATCTCCCATGTTGGGTTGAGATCGGTCCGGCCGAAGTGTCCGTAACAGGAGAACGGCTCGTAGATCGGGCGTTGCAAGTCGAGCCGGTCGATGATCGCTCCGGGACGAAGGTCAAAGATGTCGAGCACGGCACGGCGGAGCCGATTGTCGGTGACGATACCCGTTCCGTAGCTATCGATATTGACCGCGAGCGGGGCGGCACGACCGATCGCGTAGGCGATCTGCACCTCTACCTCGCGGGCGAGCCCGGCGGCAACGATGTTCTTGGCGACGTAACGGGCCATGTACGAGCCGGAGCGATCGACCTTTGTCGGGTCCTTCCCGGAGAAGGCTCCACCACCGTGTGAGCCGTACCCCCCATAGGTGTCGACGATGATCTTGCGGCCGGTTACCCCGGTGTCCGAGGCCGGCCCGCCGATAACGAACCTCCCGGAAGAGTTGACGAGAAGCTCCGTCTGATCGTCGATCCAATCCGACATGACCGGACGGATTACCCGTTTGACGATCTCCTGCTCCAAGGTTGCTTGCTCGACCTCGGGGTCATGTTGAGCCGCGATGAGGACCGCGGCGGCGCGCACCGGACGAGCGTTCTCATACTCGATCGTCACCTGCGACTTCCCATCCGGCCGCAGGTAGGGGAGCATCCCATCCTTGCGCAGCGCAGCCAGGCGCTTGGCTAGGCGGTGGGAGAGGACGATCGGAAGGGGCATCAGTTCGTCGGTCCCGACGCAGGCGTAGCCGTACATGATCCCCTGATCCCCGGCACCGGTCGTGTCGTAGGGATCATGAGCAACGCCGTTCCTCGTCTCCTTGGCTGTCTCGACGGCGGCGGCGATATCTGAAGATTGCTCCTTGATCGTCGAGAGGACAGCGCAGTCGTGGTAGTTGAACCCGTAGGCGGCCTTATCGTAGCCGACCTCCTTCACCACGCGGCGAGCGATCCGATCGATATCGGCGTAGATTTCGGTCGAGATCTCACCCCCGACGAGAACGAGCCCGGTGGTGAGAAAGGTCTCGCAAGCGACATGAGCCTTCCGATCCTTCTCTAAGACAGCGTCCAAGACAGCATCGGAGATCCGATCGGCGATCTTATCCGGGTGCCCCTCGGTCACCGACTCCGATGTGAGAAAGCCTCTTCCCATAGTTCCCTCCTTCATCTCAATGCAGGAATCCTAGCCGCCCCTCCGGGCGAGCGCAAGGTTTGAGGACCTTTTCTGTGAATGGCCTTGCATAGTGAAGCAATACGGATACAAGACCCCAAGTCTAACTCGGACTTCACCTCGCGGGGGAGAATACTGTACAATAGGAGAGTAAACGGGAGAGGAAATGCCTGTGGGGCGCTTTGTTTGTATCTTCCCGGACTTAAACGGAGGGGTGATGGCACGTAGGAAGGCGAGTAACGGTGCGACGCTTGGTTTCGAGCAGACTCCTTGGCAAGCAGCGTCCGAGCTGCTTGAGGTGCCACTCTGGTATCTCAAGTTCTGGGGGATGAGAGGTAACAATGAGTAGAGAGTCTGACCGGATCCCGGACCGGTCCAGCAAGGTCCCCCTGGAGTATGTGAGGGTGCCTCGAGCGCGCATAGTACAAGCCATTCATCTCATACGTGGGCACAGGGTTCTGCTGGATGCAGGCCTTGCAGTTCTCTACGAAGTGGAGACCAAAGCGCTGACCCGGGCAGTCAGAAGGAACCAGGAGCGCTTTCCTGAGGACTTCATGTTTCAGCTGTCGAAAGAGGAATTCGAAGACTTGAGGAGCCAATCCGGCGCCTCAAGTCAGTGGGGCGGAATCGTTAACGCTCGTGGAGCCAAGAGACGCGGAATCGTCAGATGAGGACAGGAGGATCATCAGCACCAGGAGCATCAAGACGACGATGAAGATCGCGACGTCGATCACCATCTTCTTGAGGTCACAGAATGTGATCTCAAGATTGGGATATGCACCAGGGGCTTGAGAACCTCCATTCCTGGGAAGTTATGAATTAGCATCCATTCAGCCGCATTTGCCGTAAAGAACCGATCACGCTAGTATTATGTAGTTGATACGAAATCACGCATCAACGAGGAATGGCGAGAATGTGAAAACGGCGTTTGTGTACGGGTTGTCATGTGTAGTTTCCGCTCTGAGGTTAAGTGCCCACAGGGCGGTCTATTTTCATTCGTAGGTAGCGAAAAAGCAGGGAGAGATGGCAGGAAGGAGAACCAACAACGGTGCGACGCTGGGCTTCGAGCAGACCCTGTGGCAGGCGGCGGATAAGATGCGCGGGCACATGGACCCGTCGGAGTACAAACATGTGGTCCTGGGCCTCATCTTCCTCAAGTACATCTCGGATGCGTTCGAGGAGCGCCGCGGCGAGATCGAACACGAAGCTGGGACACCGGAAAGTGAGTGGTACGTCAAGGAACCGCTGATCCGCTACGAAGTCCTGGAAGACCGCGACATGTACACGATGAAAAGCGTCTTTTGGGTCCCGAAGACAGCGCGCTGGAGCTATCTCCAAGAACGCGCCAAGCAGCCGGAGATCGGGGTGCTGCTTGACAATGCAATGGTCATGATCGAGCGGGAGAACCCGTCGCTCAAAGGCGTCTTACCGAAGGACTATGCCCGTCCCGCACTCGACAAGCAACGCCTCGGCGAGCTAGTCGATCTCATCAGCACCATCGGCCTTGGAGACGCGGAGAATCGCTCCAAGGACATCCTTGGCCGGGTGTACGAGTACTTCCTCAGTCAGTTCGCAAGCAAGGAAGGAAAGAAGGGCGGCGAGTTCTACACGCCCCGCTGCATCGTCAAGCTCCTCGTCGAGATGATCGAGCCGTACGAAGGCCGCGTCTACGACCCCTGCTGCGGATCGAGCGGGATGTTCGTGCAGAGCGAGCAGTTCATTCGCGCCCACGGCGGCAAGGTCGGCAAGCTGTCGATCTACGGCCAGGAATCGAACCCGACAACCTGGAAGCTTGCCAAGATGAACCTCGCCATCCGCGGCATCGAAGCCAATCTCGGCGGACAGAACGCCGACAGCTTCCACAACGATCTCCATAAGACGCTGAAGACCGACTTCCTCCTCGCTAATCCGCCGTTCAACGACTCCGACTGGGGCGGCGAGCGCCTACGCGACGACGTTCGCTGGAAGCACGGCGTCCCGCCGACCGGGAACGCAAACTTCGCCTGGGTACAGCACTTCATTCACCATCTCGCGCCTACTGGAATAGCCGGGTTTGTCCTCGCCAACGGATCGATGAGCTCCAATCAGTCCGGCGAGGGCGACATCCGGAAGAACATCATCGAGGCCGATCTCGTCGACTGCATGATCGCGTTGCCTGGGCAACTCTTCTATGGAACGCAGATTCCCGCCTGCCTTTGGTTTATCGTCCGGGACAAATCCGGACGACCCTCACCCGGCGCTGCGCGCCACCCTCTCCCAGTGGGAGAAGATGGCCAAAGACCAGGTGAGGGATATTTCCGCGACAGACGAGGGGAAACGCTCTTCATCGATGCAAGACAGATGGGCACGATGGTCGACCGCACCCATCGCGAGCTGACCGATGACGACATCGCGCAGATCGCTGGAACCTATCACGAGTGGAGAGGGGAATGGGAACTGGCTCAAGCAGAGCAAGGCGGAGACGTGCCTGTCCCCATGATTGATGGCTCCTCTCCCTCTGGGAGAGGCGGGGGTGAGGGTGACGTCTATCAAGACGTCTTAGGCTATTGCAAGAGCGCGACGATCGACGACATCCGCAAACACGGCCACGTCCTCACGCCCGGCCGCTACGTCGGTGCACCACCCCAGGAAGATGATGGCGTGCCGTTTGAGGAGAAGATGTCACAGTTGACAAATGAGCTCTCCGAGCAGTTCGCAGAGTCCAAACGACTGGAGGACGAGATCCGGAAGAACCTGAAGGGGTTGGGATTTGATGTGTAGCGCAAACGATCCCCACCTTCCGGAAGAACGTGGCTGCCAAATTGTGAAACAGCCTGTTTCACAATCCCCGTCGCATGGCCGCCGAAAGGTGACAGCGGAGCTTGACAACTATGATTCTCCCCGCTATAGTGTAGTTAGCACACCCGCCGGGCCTCTGTCGCAAGACATGCTATCTCTCGGCGGGTTTTTCATTGGGGGTAAGGCATGAAGTACGCCAAGCCTCCCCTCGCAATAGACGACCAGGTCAAACTCCTATTCCAGCGTGGGATGGATGGCGACCCTGAGCTGATGGCACGACAGCTCACCGCTGTCAACTACTATCGCCTCAGTGGGTATTGGTACACATTTCGCAGATCAGATAACTCTTTCAAACCCGGCACTTCTTTCGAGGAGGTCTGGACCACGTATGTATTTGACCGCCACCTTCGCTTGCTTGTGATGGATGCGATCGAGCGGATCGAGATCGCCGTCCGGTCCCTTATGGCTTATCACCACGCACACGAGCACGGAGCGTTCGCCTATGCGGAGGATTCATCATCTCTTCCCAAAATGAGCCCAGACGATCACAGCAAGTTTCTTGCCCGGATAGCCGAAGAAACTGAGCGCAGCAAGGAGACGTTTGTGAAGCACTTCGAAGCCCAGTACGGAGACTCTCACCCGTATCTCCCTGTGTGGATGGCAACCGAGGTCATGTCTTTCGGGAGCATCTTGACGTTCTTCCGGAACTCCACAAACAAGGTCAAAAGAGCGGTCGCGGGGGAATTCGGTGTGCCTCACAGGGTCTTCGAATCCTGGCTGCTGTCCTTGAACACTATTCGAAACATCGTTGCCCATCACGCCAGATTGTGGAACCGTGTGCTTGGTCTAAAGCCGATCATCCCACGAATTGCTGACTACCCAGACTGGCATACGCCCGTCAAGGTGGAGAATAAGAGGGTCTTCGCGATCTTGACCATCTGTCGGCATTGCTTGTGCGAGATCGCACCACAAAGCAAGTGGATGGAGCGTTTGGAGACCCTACTGGCAGGATTTCCCACGATACCCAAGAGCTACATGGGCATCCCGGAGAATTGGAAGGAGTGTCCCATCTGGAAGGCATAGGAGGGATGAGATTCTGGATGTGCAAGGGAGGTGGAGTGGGCTGTCATCAGGATCTTGATGACGGTTAATTACGGCGGCGGGAAGGGGCGGACGGACGCGAACACGATGATCGCAGCGAGTTGCAGGCTGAGGAGCACGAAGATCACGAGCAACAGGAACACGATAACGAACAGGACAACGACGATGACGAAGATGGGCACGATCCAGAAGAACCTAGAGGGGCTGGGGTTCGATGTCTAGTGTCATCGAAGGCTGGATTGAAGTGATGCTGTCTGATCTCGGTGATATTGTCACCGGGAAGACCCCCTCAACGGAAGTCACAACCAACTTCGGAGGAGACATCCCGTTCATCACTCCGAGTGATATGGATGGGCGGAAGACAATCTCCGAAACACAACGCTACCTGAGCGAGGCAGGTGCTGAGTCTGTACGGTCCGCGATCATCCCTTCGGGCACAGTGATCATATCTTGTATAGGTTCAGACATGGGCAAGACTGCGCTCTGCGGGCGACGATCCGTCACCAATCAGCAGATCAACTCCGTCATGATAGGGGACCAACCGACCGCCGAGTTCGTTTACTACAACCTGCTAGCACGAAAAGCTGAGTTTCAGTACATGGCCGCAGGTTCGGCCCAGCCAATTCTCAACAAGCGGGACTTCTCGAAGATACGGATGATGCTTCCTGATCGCGAATCAAGAGCGAGGATAGCCCACATTCTCGGGACATTGGACGACAAGATCGAGCTGAATCGGCGGATGAATCGAACGCTGGAAGCAATCGCACGGGCGATCTTCAAGGGCTGGTTCATTGACTTCGACCCAGTCATTGACAATGCGATCTTGAACGGTAAGCCGATTCCGGATGAATTTGCCAAGCGCGCAGAGGTTCGCCGTGAGATCCTGGCTCGAAGTCAACCCTCACCCCCGTCCCCTCTCCCAGAGGTAGAGGGGAGGCAATCAGCACCAGATGCCGGGCCAAGCAAGGTTAGTTCCTCTCCCTTTGGGAGAGGCGAAGGTGAGGGTGTGGCGGACTACCGCCACTTATTCCCTGACAGCTTCCAAGATTCCCCTCTCGGCAAAATCCCGAAGGGTTGGGAGGTTGGAAACCTTGACAGTCTCCTTGCCCTTTCGCGGAATTCGATCAAACCGCTGGAATTTCCCAAGGAGCAGTTCGACCATTTTAGCATAGCGGCCTTTGATGCGGGAGAACCCTCCCGCGACTTTGGGGAGACGATCCGCAGTTCCAAGTACATGGTCCCCTCTTCAGCTGTTCTAATCTCGAAGCTTAATCCACATCTGCCTCGGGTGTGGTTTCCGCAGGTATCCGACGTAAGACGTGCTATTTGCTCGACGGAGTTCCTCGTCTGTGTGCCGAAGTCAGGTGTTCCACGAGAATACGTCTACGGTCTCTTGTCGTCGAGGAAGTTCTTGGATCGCTTCGCTCAGCTTGTCACCGGCACAACTGGGAGTCATCAACGTGTTCACCCTGCGACATTCTTGAAGATGAACACGGTATTGCCGACGCATGCTCTGTGCGACGTATTCGCAAGAAGTGTCAGGCCGATACAAGAGGAGCGTGTTGCGCTATTGAGTGAATCAAGCGACCTGGCGGCAATGAGGGAGATCCTGCTTCCAGAGTTGCTCTCAGGGAAGCTGGAATTGACGAACGAAGGCACCGTACTGTAACGGGAGGTATGACGTGACACCGAATGATGACCTGTCGCCGCTTCGACAAACGCCATTCTGCGACGCCGTAGCCAAGCTTGAGGAGTTGATGACACAAGGTAGCCGTGCCTTCCTACTCGGAGCTGGCTGCAGCAAGTGTGCTGGCTTCCCCCTCACAAGCGAGCTCACAAGCAAGGCACTGGAGAGCGACCTGCTTGAAGTCGCGACGAAGGCGATACTAGGGGCGCTGGTGGAGGAGTTTGCTGGTGCAGAAGATGCGAACATAGAGGACTACCTCAGCGAGTTGATCGACTTGCTGGCAATCACTGAGAGAAGACACTCACGTGGAGCCTCCCAGACGAAAACCGAGCTCGGAGGGAAGGAGTACAAACCAGAGGAGCTGAGAGCCGCAGTGGAGAACGTGAAAGCCGCGATTGCAGGACTCTTTCACTGTGAGATTGCGATTGGAACCCATCAGAGATTCGTCCGCGCAGTGCACCGCCCCCTACGTCCGGGAAAACCGATCGCTGATCATCCAGTTGAGTACTTGGTCATCAACTACGACACGCTCATAGAAGATGCACTCGCGCTTGAGCGCATAGCGTATTCTGATGGTCTAGCAGGTGGCACAACAGGCTGGTGGCACCCAATGGCTTTTGACCGCGATGGCATAAAGGCTCGTGTCCTCAAGTTGCATGGCTCGATTGACTGGTGTGATCTCCCAGACGATCCGCTGCCTCGCAGGATCGCACGCAACCTCATAGGCCAGGCGATGACAGACAAGCGGATTCTGATATGGCCTGCCTCAACAAAGTACAGAGAAACGCAGCTAGATCCATACGCGCAACTTACAGAGCGGGCGCGAATTGCACTTCGGCCAGCTCCCCGATCCCAACGTGTTCTGGTTGTGTGTGGGTATCGATTCGGCGACTCCCACATCAATCTCGAAGTTGACCAAGCACTCCGAGCATCAGACGGACGTCTGACGATAGCAGTATTTACGTCAGACGAGGAGCCTTCTGGGCAGATTCGCGCATGGATTAAAGACCCAGCGGTGCACGAACAGGTCCTAGTCTTCGCGAAGAGGGGATTCTTCCACGGCGAACAGGCTGAGCTCTCTCCTGCAGATTTGCCGTGGTGGAAGTTCGAAAGCCTCACGCGTCTCTTGGAGGGCGAACGATGAGTAACGAGAAACGGAATCCCAATGTACCCGTTGAGAACCTGGCAATTGGCAAGATCATCGAAGTTGATGGCTCTCATATCATAGCGGAATTGAATCCGAACCTTGGCGAGCTTTCCCGAGTTTACGGGGGCGAGACATATCCGATCGGTCAGTTTGGATCGATCATCAGGATTCATTTTGGCCGACGTCTGATCTATGCTTTGGTTGGTCGTCTTAGGATGAAAGCAGAGTTTGAGGCCGAACGCGGATTCATCCCGCAAGCGTCTCCTGATGAGAGGATCGTTGAGGCTGACCTCTTCGGAGAGGGGGAGTGGAGCTACGACGCTACTTGTACACCGCCCATCTGGAGGCTGGCGTTCGAGCGTGGTGTTGCCACATATCCTCTACCTCAGCAGACCGTCTATCTCACGCCGAAAGCTGAACTCCGCTTCATCTATGGCCACGCAAAAGGAGCGGTTATCAAGCTTGGCGAACACATCGGCTCAGGGGGAACTCCATGCTATGCAGACATGAACGAACTCCTTGGCAAGCACACAGCGGTGCTTGGCTCGACTGGTGCCGGCAAGTCTGCTGCAGTTGCAGTAATCATCCACAGCATACTTGAGCGACGGCAGGATGCGGAAGGTACTCCATGGAAGCCTCGAATCATCGTCCTAGACCCGCACAATGAATACGGAAAGGCGTTTGAGAAGTATCACCGCCGTCTCTCAACGGACGAGGGCTCCTTGACCCTTCCATATTGGCTGCTCGATTTGGACGAGACAATAGGCCTCTTGGTTGGAAAGACTGCGTACGCAGCGACATCGCAGTCCAACATCGTGAAGAATGCGCTGCTTGCCTCGCGAACCGCGTCAGCAAAGGAGGACATTCTTGGCCTTGATCCACTCAAGCTGACAGTCGACTCTCCGATCCCGTACGTTCTTGGCGATCCAACGGGATTGGATGAGTTCGGCAAACTGAATGATACGGAGTACAACACTGGCTTCGTTGGAGCCGTCAACGCGCAGAGGCCAAACAACAAGAACAAGAAGGACCATGAGGACTACAACAAGGTATTGAAAAAGCTCGACTCACTCATGAAGGATGAGCGACTCTCTTTCATGATGAAACCTTGGGATGCAGCCTGTGATCCAGTGACTGATGTGCTTGACCAGCTCTTGGGCGACGGGCCTCCAGTGCGAGTCGTCGATCTGTCGGGCGTACCTAACGAAGTGGCTGGAACTGCAAGTGCGGCAATCGCACGCACGCTCTTCTCGCTCAAGATCTGGCAGACGACGGATGAACGGAGAACCAGTCCAGTCCTTCTCGTTTGCGAGGAAGCACATCGGTACGTCCCGAACAGAGGTGAGGCGCAGTATGAGGCAGCGCAGGGCGCCATAAGACGAATCGCGAAGGAAGGTCGCAAGTACGGTATTGGGATGCTCCTTGTGTCTCAACGCCCAAGCGAAGTTGAGGCGACAGTCCTGTCACAATGTAATAGCTGGATTGTGCTCCGGGTCACCAATGATGCGGATCGCGGGCACGTGAAAGCAATCCTGCCTGACTCGATGGCTGGGCTCACGAAAATGCTCTCGGGTTTGCGCAGGCAGGAGGCGATCTTCGTGGGGCAAGCGGCAATGCTTCCTTCTCGGATAATGATCAGGAATCTAACTGACGAGCAGCTTCCTAGGTCGCACGATGTAGATTTCGATCATGGATGGCAAAACCAGGCAGCCACGCGTAGTCAGCTCAAGGAAGTCGCAGATCGATGGCGATACCAACACCGATGAGAATCTTTGAATCCCACGCTGAAGAAGCCGCCCTCGAATGCCCCGAGAAGCTGAGGTTGTCCGTTCCGCACGCCCCGGGGACTGCAATAGGTGATCACCAATGATCGAAATCCACCCGAACCTTTTCGTCGGGCATCAGGGCGACTACGAGTATCAAGTCAAGGGTCAAGATGGTTGGGCTGTCGTCCACGCCTGCAAGGAGCCCTACCATCGACAGCTTCTGGGCTACACGACTCGTGGCGCCCCGAAGGATCACCCGGACTACTTCTTTGCCGAACGTGGAGACCGCCTCTACCTGAACCTGGTCGACGCTCCAGATCCCGCATACATCCCAAAGGAGATTATCGACAAGGCAGTTGCGTTCATCCACGCGAAACTCGCGGAAGGCCTTAAGGTGCTCGTCCACTGTAACCAAGGCGAGTCCCGTGGACCAGGAGTTGCGTTCCTCTACCTTCTGCGACACACAGACGCTTTGCCGAAGACGTCGCTAGACGATGCGCTGGCGAAGTTCCGCCAAATCTACTCCGCGTTATATCCAAGTCGTGGAGTCTCAGGCTTCATTGCCGCGCATTGGGAGGAGTATACTGCGACGCTGTGTGATCGTGATAATGGTGATGGTTGTGGGGGTATAGGGCGATCTAGGGAGGCTGGATGTCGCTGACGATGAAGTTCAATCCGCGTAGACTCATGGAACAGGCCATTGCTGTGATGCGAGATTCCGTCAACGAGCCCCGAGAGGATGGCAAGGCGAGTCCTCTGGTTGGTGCTGTCCTCTTTAAGCCTGATGGCACAATCGATACAGCTTGCAGAGGAGAACTCCGTTATGGGGATCATGCCGAGTACACACTGCTGGAAAGAGTGAACCGCGATGTAAGACTCGATGGTTCGATTCTGTTTGCTACCCTTGAACCTTGTGCTCCGGGTTCTCGCGCCCACCCGAAGCTTCCTTGTGCCGAGCGGATTGTTCTTGCGAGGATCAAGGAAGTTTGGATCGGTATTGCGGATCCCGATCCAACCGTAGATCGAAAGGGCATTAAGTATCTCCAGGATCACGGCGTGACTGTTCACATGTTCGACCGGGATCTTCAGGAGATCATCCGGGCCGAGAATAAAGAGTTTATCGATCAAGCCCTGGAAAGAGCTGCGGCTGCAGAAGAAGAGCCGGAGAGAATTGTTCTTACGGAACTCGAGACGGCGGTTGCAGCGGTGCAAATTAGCGATTTTTCCACCGAAGCTCTTGAGGAGTACCGCGCGCGGGCGAATATCAGTGATCTGGTCAAGTCCGCAGCATTCACTCGAAGACTCGTCTGTCAGGGCGTCTTGGAGGAGCGTGATGGTCAACCCCTTCCTACGGGTTTCGGAATTCTGCTCTTCGGGCAGGAGCCCCGTGCAGTGATACATCATGCCGGCCTTCTCGGCACGATTCATTATCCAGATGGCACACATGAGACTCGGGAATTCGATAAGCCACTCGTTTTGATCCCCGACTTGGTTGAGGAATGGTTGAGAAACAAGCTGCCGAGTGTGATAGACAGAGACCAGATGAGGCGAGCGGAAGTGCCTCCTCTACCGTTTGAGATGGTGCGTGAGGCCGTTGTTAACGCCCTCGTTCATCGGGATTACGCTATCGCTGGTGCGAAGTGCCAGCTTGTCGTCGATGAGCATACCATCGTAGTCAAGAGCCCGGGTAAACCGCCGCTACCCGTGACTGTCGAGCAACTTCAGAAATTCAACGCCCCAATGTTAAGCAGGAATCCAGGACTGCATTACGTGTTCGCTAAGATGGAGATGGCAGAAGAAAGTGGGTTGGGGATCCAGTCCTTGAAGGCAGAGGCTGAGAAGGCGGGGCTCCCTCTCCCAAAATACGTGTTCAATGATCCGTATCTTGAGCTCACGCTGTATCGAAGCAAGGAAGCTACAGTCAGAACGTTGAGTCAAGAAGTACTTGACTCATTGAGTGATTCCGAGCAAGCAGGATGGGAATGGTTGTCCACGACGGGCGGGGCTTCATCCAGTGAGTATGCCTCCGCACTTCAGGTGGCAGATCGTACGGCGAGAAGGCATCTGAACCACTTTCTTGAGCAAGGCATGGTTCGGAAAGTGGGTTCAGGGCCTTATACCGCGTATGAGGTGATCTGAAACGATGCCATCCGCTCGTCTATCCATCCGGACATGGAAGTGGACATCACGGCCGGTTAACTTGCTTCGAAGGCTGGATAAACACCTATCCGGCCATCCATCTGGACATTGTGTCCGGGTCCTCGCATGTAAGCGGCAAGTAGGGCAGCAAACGGACAAAGGGAATGACGTGAACATGACACGAATCGCGACAATCTGTCGCGATAAGAGGCTGCAGGGAGTTAGATTCGAGCTATCGCGACATGAATCACGACAATTTGTCGCGATTCGTGTTAATCGCGGAGCGTGCCTGCGCTTTCCCGCCAATCATCCCGTGGAATTGGTGAGACTGCTGATCCGGCATTGTCGAGCGCATGGAATCTTGCCAAGGACAGCGCATGCAACGGGTCACTGAATCCCACGTTGAAGAAACGGCCCTCGAATGGTTCGAGGAACTGAACTGGTCCGTCCTCCACGGCCCCGATATTGCTCTTGACGAGCCAGCCGCTGAGCGGGATTCGTATTCAGACGTGATACTACGAAGCCGTCTCGAATTCGCGATCGATTCGCTGAACCCGACCCTCCCCGCGGAAGCGAAAGAGGAAGCACTTCGCAAGTTCCTACACGTCGATTCGCCGTCGCTCATCCTCCGTAATCGTGCATTTCACAAGATGCTGACAGACGGTATTCCCATTGAGTATCGACGAGAACCCTCACCCCGGCCCTCTCTCAATGGGAGAGGGAGTGACGATGTGGAGGGCGGGATTGCCTACGACTCGGTGAAGCTGATCGACTTCGAGAATCTGGATGCGAACGACTGGCTCGTGGTCAACCAGTTCACGGTCGTTGAAGGTCAGCACAACCGTCGTCCGGACATCGTTGTGTTCGTCAACGGCCTCCCGCTGGCCGTGATCGAGCTGAAGAACCCGGCCGACGAGAATGCAACGATCGAGACGGCGCGCAAGCAGTTCGAGACGTACAAGGCGGAGATCCCGAGTCTGTTCGCAACGAACGAGCTGCTCGTTATCTCCGACGGTCGCGAGGCGCGGATGGGCACGCTCACATCGACGCGCGAGTGGTTTCTTCCGTGGAAGACGATCGCAGGAGACAAGGTCGCTGCCTCGACGGATCTCGAACTGGAGACGCTGATCAAGGGTGTGTTCGACAAAGCGTGGTTCCTCGAATTGATCCGCCACTTCATCGTGTTTGAAGACTCGGACGACGAGATCGCCAAGAAGATCGCCGCCTATCACCAGTTCCACGCGACGCAACGGGCCATCGAGCGGGTAGTCACCGCTTCAAAGCCCGGCGGCAAGAAGCAGGGCGGCGTGGTCTGGCACACCCAGGGCGCGGGCAAGAGCCTGACGATGGCGTTCTTCGCCGGGAAGCTGGTCCTTCGCCCAGAGATGCGCAATCCGACGATCGTGGTGATCACCGACCGCAACGACCTCGATGGGCAGCTGTTCGGAACCTTCTGTCGCTGTCAGGAGCTCCTGCGCCAGGAACCGAAGCAAGCGGAGAGCCGGGAGCATCTGCGCAAGTTGCTCAGCGTGGCGTCGGGCGGGGTCGTGTTTTCGACGATCCAGAAATTCATGCCGCCTTCGGCGGCACCCTCACCTCAATCCTCTCCCAGGGGGCGAGGAAGTGAACCGATAGAGTCCCCACCTCAATCCTCTCTCAGAGGGAGAGGAAGTGAACCGATAGAGTCCCCACCTCAATCCTCTCCCAGAGGGAGAGGAAGCAGCCGTGTGTCGGAACCCGAAATGCCGCTCCTAACGGATCGCGACAATGTCGTCGTGATCGCCGACGAGGCGCACCGGAGCCAGTACGACTTCATCGACGGCTTCGCTCGTCACATCCGCGACGCGCTGCCGAACGCGACGTTCATCGGGTTCACCGGCACGCCGATCGAGCTGTCCGATCGCAACACGTACGCCGTGTTCGGGAACACGATCAGCACGTACGACATCCACCAAGCGGTGGAGGATAAGGCGACGGTGCCGATCTACTACGAGAGTCGGATAGCTAAGCTCGACCTCGATGAGCAAGAGAAGCCGCACATCGACGAGGACCTGGAGGAGGTCACCGAAGGGGAGGAGATCGAACGCGTCGAGCGGATGAAGTCGAAATGGTCTCAGCTCGCGGAGATTGTCGGCACGCCAAAGCGTCTGGAGCTTGTTGCGGATGATATGCTCACCCATTTCGACGAGCGGCTGTCGGCGATGGAGGGGAAGGCGATGATCGTCTGCATGAGTCGCCACATCTGCGTCAACGTCTACAAGCAGATCGTCAAGCGTCATCCAGAGTGGGACAGCGACGACGATGAGCAAGGCGCCGTCAAGGTCGTGATGTCCGGTTCGGCATCCGATCCGGTGGACTGGCAGCCGCATATCCGCAACAAGCAGCGGCGCGATCGGTTGGCGCAACGATTCAAGGATCCGAACGATCCGCTCAAGGTCGCCATCGTGCGGGACATGTGGCTGACAGGGTTCGATGCGCCGTGCCTGCACACGATGTATGTTGACAAGCCGATGAAGGGGCACACGTTGATGCAAGCGATCGCTCGCGTGAACCGCGTCTTTCGCGATAAGCCGGGCGGGTTGATCGTCGACTACATCGGATTGGCCGATGCGCTGCGCAAGGCGCTGCACAACTACACCGAGGGAACCGGGCGCGGAGAGATCGCATACGACCAGCGAGAGGCCGTGGCGATCATGCTGGAGAAGCTGGAGATTTGCCAAGGTTTCTTCCATGGCTTCGACTACACCCCGTATCTGAAGGGCAGCCAGCAGGAGAAGCTGCACTTCGCACCGTTCGCAGAGGAGCACATCGTTCAGCAAGGCGAAGAGACACAGGGGTTCATCGAGGCCGTGGCCGGACTGTCCCAGGCGTTCGCGCTCGCTGTACCAAAGCCGGAAGCGATCGAGGCGCGCGATGAGGTCGCGTTCTTCCAACATGTTAAGGCAGCCCTGGTCAAACACACCGTCACGCGTCAGCGCCCCGAAGAGGAGCTGAATGCCGCCGTGCGGCAGATCGTGGATAAGGCGATCGCGCCGGACCGGGTGATCGACATCCTGGAGCTCGTCGGGATCGACAAGCCCGACATCTCGATCCTCTCGGACACCTTCCTCGCCGAAGTGCGGGGGATGAAACAGCGCAATCTTGCGGTCGAGGTGCTGCGCAAGCTGTTGAACGACGAGATCAAGGTACGCCGACGGACCAACCTGATCCAGTCGCAGAAGTTCTCCGAGATGCTCGAAGCGACCATGCATCGGTACAAGAACCGAGCGATCGAGACGCTCGAAGTCATCGAAGAGCTCATCAAGCTCGCCAAGGAAATGCGCGAGGCGGATAAACGTGGGGACAACCTCGGGCTGTCCACAGAGGAGCTCGCGTTCTATGACGCATTAGAGACGAACGACAGCGCCGTGGCCGTGCTCGGTGACGAGATCCTCAGCACCCTCGCCCGCGAACTCGCCGACACCGTGCGGAAAAACGCGACGATCGACTGGACAATGAAGGAAAGCGTTCGCGCCAAGTTGCGTGTCTTCGTAAGACGGACCCTACGCAAGTACGGCTACCCACCAGACAAACAGAAGAAGGCAACCGAGACCGTCATTCAGCAGGCGGAGCTCCTCGGTGAAGAGTGGGGAAAGTGACTCATCACAGACTGCCCCGATGCAATCCTGCGATGATCGGCCAATCACTTCACGTAGGCCTAGAATATGATATCCAGGCAGATTCCACCACCGAGCACGCCGTTCCATGAGTCGACCTCGATCAGTATGCGCGCATGATCGGACAGATCTAGATGTAGGCCGCCGCCAAGATGATGAATAATCGTCAGCGGGTCAGCATCAAGAAGGCACATCGGCCGATAGACGAAGAAGATCGGGAGGAAGCGAAGATTGCTGTCTAGGTATACGGACGCCTCGACTCCCCATCCAAGGAGACCGGGTTGATAGCCACCACCGACTCCTATGGCAAACGACAGAGATTCAGGATCCTGAACGAGCCCAATCTTCAGGTCTCCCACAACACCAAGGAAGCTCGGCTCTTCTGTTGGCCCAATCATCATCCCGCTTTGCACACCGATATCCACGTTGTCTGCCAAGCCAATCGTTATCCTACCTTGCGGAGTAAAGATCCAGTTGTAGTCCCCTGGAGCCGCGAGGTTTAGCACTCCGGAGCCAACCGTTAATGTCACCTTCCCCGCACCAACCGTACGTGCGGTCTGAAAGATATTGAAATAACACCCACTCAACAAAAACGCTGCCAATAACAGACACACAATCGCCAGTGATCGTAGCCGATGCTGTGCAACCATTATTCCCCCTTTGTTACCTGTTTTTCTCACTCTGCCAGATTTGCCCTTGTCTTGCAAATCGATCACGTTATTCTCGTTTGATAGCAATGGGCCAAAACCGTATGGATAGCAGATCGGGTTATAGGGTCTTCAATCTTGGCGTTTCTTCATCTTGGCAGAGAGGGGAAGCGAAGTACTGGCTTCGATCCTCGGGGGAGATAACACTTTTCTCTCGACAGATGAAAGTCGCGTACACGGTGCAAGGTTGTCCTTTGCTGACTGGCGGGCTAGAATCCCGCGGGCAGGTGATGAATAGTGGCCGACTTGCAGCTTTCTTATGGAAAGAAAACGGTACCGTTCGGTATTTCGGAGCGCAACCTTCTTGGTGTGGTGGAGGGAAAGAAGGCGCCTGTGATTCGGGTTGCGGAGGCGTTCAAGAGCGCGTGGGAGTCTCCCATCGGGATCGATGACCCAGCAGAGGTCTTCCACCCTGGAGAGAGTGTTGTCTTTGTTGTCACCGACCACACACGCTCTACTCCGACTCGAGAGGTATTCCCCTTAATCTGGGAGCGGATCCGGGACCGGGTTCGGCCGGACGATGTCACAATCATCGTTGCAACAGGAACGCATCGATCCCCTACCGAGGAAGAGCTTGAAGCAATGCTCGGTAACTTACGACGTGAGTTTCGCGTGGCGATCCATGATTGCGATCGTAAACATGTGGAGATCGGAAGAAGCGCGCGCGGGACGCCGATTCTCATTAATCGTCTAGTTGCCGAGACCGATCATGTGGTGACGCTCGGACACATCGGGATGCACTACTACGCCGGTTACTCCGGTGGGAGGAAGAACATCCTTCCCGGTGTCGCCGGGCGGGAGACGATCGAGGTAAACCACGCACAGCTGACCGATCCACACTGCGAAGGGTGCGTCTATCGGGAAAACCCGATCAGCGAGGAGATGAGCGAGGCAGCCAAGCTTGTTGGGGTCGATTTTATCGTCGATTGCGTCTTCGACGCGCACGGTCGGGTGGCGAAGGTTGTGGTCGGGGACGTTGAGGAGGCGCACGCGGTCGGTCGGGCGTTCTGGGATTCACTCTTTCAGGTGGGGATTCAAGAGCGGGCCGATCTCGTGGTCGTCTCCGCTGGGGGGCACCCCAAGGATATCGACCTGTATCAGGCGTACAAAGCCCTCTACAATGCGGGAAGAGCGGTAAAGGAAGGGGGAATGATCCTCCTTGTCGCCGCTTGTCCGGATGGGATCGGAAACGATCTGTTCGAGGATTGGGTGATGCGCTGTGAGAGGCCGGAGGACGTCTTCGGAATCCTGGAGGAAGAAGGGTTCAAGCTCGGTGGGCACAAGGCGGTCTACCTGGCGAAGGACCTTGCATGGGCGCAGATTGCCCTAGTCTCTGAGATGGAGGACGAGCTGGTGCGGCGATTCTTCCTAACGCCGATTATCGACCCGAACAAGGTCGTGGCTCTTGCCCACGAACGGTTCGGCGAGGGTTTCCGTACCCTGGTTATGCCTCACGGGGCCGATACTTTCCCGCTCGTATCTGACTAGTGAAGGCTTCATGAAGACGCGCATAATTCGCTACGAACAGGTCTCCTCCACCCAGGAGATCGCACGGGAGCTCGCTCTCTCGGGGGCGGGGAAAGGGAGCGTGATCATTGCCGAGTTTCAGGAACGCGGGCGAGGACGGCACGGCCGCGCCTGGCTCTCCCCTCGGGGTGGTTTATACGCGTCGATTATCATGAGGTCGGACTCGCTCCTCCCTCTTCGCGTGGGGGTCGCCATTGCGCGTGCATTGAGAGAGGTCGACATCTGTGCGATGCTCAAGTGGCCGAACGACGTCTTGGTGCGGGAACGGAAGATCGCGGGGATCCTTATCGAGGCCGTTGAACAGTGGGCAATCGTGGGGGTTGGGGTAAACATGGAACAGGCTCCTCTGGCGACAGCGACCTGCGTACGAGGGGAGACGAGTGAAGCTGTCACACGTGATAGACTAGTGCGGTCGATCCTTAAGAACCTCGAAGGCGTTCTTTCTGGGGAGATCGTGGAAGCTTATGAAGCTCTCTCGGCGACGATCGGGCGAGAGGTGCGCATCGAGATCGAGGGAGCCGAGGGCGCGAGGGTAATCTGCGGGCGGGCGATAGGGATCGATCGAGTTGGCAGGCTACTCGTCGAGGCAGAGGGGATCTGTCACACCATTATCTCTGGTGAGTGTATCCACCTGCGAAGCCCTGCGGTTTGACCGCGATCGAAGAGGCGGTTAAGCTGAAAAATGTTCATTGAATGGAGAGGGGGAGCGAATGGCCTTTTGGAAAAAGCAGAAACAGATTGAAACGCTTGTCTTGGAACACCTTCATTGTGTCGACGAGAGCCTCGTTCTCTTCCAGGAGGCGTTTACCGCCTACCTTGACGGGGATATGGAGAAGGCTGACCGGATTGCCTTGGAGACGCACCGTGCCGAGGGTCTAGCCGATGACGTGAGGCGAAAGGTGGAAACAGCGCTGTTGGGCGGCGCGCTCCTCGCTCCGTCGCGGCGCGATATCCTGGAGATTATCGAGGAGGTGGACAAGCTCGCCAACGCTGGGGAGGCGGTCCTTGATTACCTTTTGCTGCAGCAGGTTGGTATCCCTGAAGAGTTGAAGCCGATGCTCCACGAAATCATGTCAAAGACGCGTGAGATATTCGAGGAGGTCAACCAGGCTCTTAACCTGTTTTTCCAAGATATGAACCAGGCGCTCGAACATACCAAGGCGATCGAGATGAAAGAAGGGGAGGTCGACCAGATGGAACGAGCCGTGATCAAGCGGTTATTCGCGATGGACTTAGGACTGGCGGAGAAGCTTCAAGTACGAGGTCTGGTGGAAGAGCTGGTCGAACCTTCCGACCGGGCCGAAGACCTCTCCGATCGTATTGACATGATGATTGCGCAGAGAAGGTTCTGAGCGATCACGAGACGAGCATAATGAGCTTGTAGAGGCCGAAGGAGAAGAGCCCTGCTGTCAGTGGGGTCGCCACCCAGCCTACGACGATTTTCATGATTTCTCTCCCCCTCAGAGCCTGTTGCGCAAACCTCTCCCTGCTGTATAATTAGAAACAGCCTAAGAATAGGCGAGGGGGGAACATGCCATATAATTTTCTTGAGTGTAATCGTGACCAGATGTATCTCATGCCAGTATCGATACGCGAGTGGCTTCCGGAGGATCATCTCGCGTGGTTCATCATCGATGCGGTAAAGGAAATTGATCTCACCCCCTTTTACCGGAAGTACCGTAGCGATGGATGGGGACGAGCGGCATACGCACCAGAGATGATGGTGTCGTTACTGCTGTACGCCTACAGTTTGGGAATACGTTCCTCTCGTCAGATCGAACGAGCGTGTGTAGTTAATGTTGACTTTCGGGTGATCACAGCGAACCAAAAGCCTGACTACACGACACTCTGTCGGTTCCGCAAGGAGAACGAGAAGGAACTTGCGGAGCTGTTCACTGCCGTGTTGGAACTGTGTGTCCAGGCCGGACTGGTCAATGTGGGGGTAGTTGCCCTCGATGGCACAAAGATGAAGGGGAACACATCCCTAGCGGCGAACCGTACCTACGAGTACTTGGAGAAAGAAGTCAACCAGATGCTGCAAGAAGCAGAGGAGAAAGACGCGCAGGAGGATGCTCTCTACGGGAAGGACCGTCGCGGGGACGAACTGCCCAAGGAGCTGGCACGGCGAGAGAGCCGCCTGGCGAAACTAAGAGAGGCCAAAGCACAGCTCGAACAACAGGCGCAAGAGAAGGCTGCTTTACAGGAAGCGAAGATCGAAGCACGTCGGCAAGAGGAAGAGGCTACTGGTGAGAAGAAACGTGGGCGGAAACTCAAGGAGCCAGGTAAAACCCCGGAGCCGAAGAAAGCCAAGGCTAATCTAACCGACCTTGACAGTCGGATCATGAAAACCCGCCATGGGTATGTACAAGGGTACAATGCGCAGGCGCTGGTGACCAAGCAGCAGATCATCGTGGCCGCAGAGGTCACCCAAGAGCAGAACGATGTCAAACAGTTACACCCGATGCTGGAAAGGGCGAATGAGGAGTTGACCGCGGCGGGGGTAACCAAGAAGATGGGGGTGGTGTTAGCGGACGCGGGATACTACAGTGAAAAGAATGTACTCGATGCAGACCCAAGCGGGCCGGAACTGTTGCTGGCAACAATTAAGGACCACAAGCAACGCCGAGCGATGAAGGACGAAGTGTGTCCACGTGGGCGAATACCTGAGGAAATGACGGTGAAGGAGCGGATGGAGCGCAAGCTATTGACAAAACAGGGGAAGGCGCTGTACAAGTTACGTTCGCAGACGATAGAGCCGGTCTTCGGTCAGATCAAGGAATGTCGTGCATGCGGGACGTTCTTGCGCCGAGGAACAGCGGCAGTGAACAGTGAATGGCGACTTATCTGTGCGGGGCACAACCTGCTCAAGCTATGGCGGAGTGGCAAGTTTCACCTATGTATGCGACAAAGAGAGGTCTGTTGGGCTTAAGAGACAGGGGAGGAGTGCTGTCGCTCCTGAGCGGGGCGACGAAGATGCATCATATGTGAAGAGAAAGCGTGGCTTGCAGCTGAGGCTGTATCGAGAAGAAAGTTTGCTCCCCAGCTGACGAGCCTGAGAAAACCCGGGGATGGTTAAATCAGGATGTTTGGGCAACAGGCTCCCTACACATGAAAAAACTGAAAGGCTGGACAAATGGCCTCTCGCCAAGGAGCAAAGCCGCAAAGAACAACAGAAAGGGGAGGGAATTACAGATAATAGGAATGGGAAGTAGCTCTTCTTGGCGATCATATCGCCTTGGCGGGGAAAGGAAACGCAGGTTTTCTAGGGAGATGGCACTTTGGGTCTTTATGGAATAGAAACATGCTGGCGCTTGTCTTGCCGTCTGCGAACTGTGTGGGTACTATCACGGGAAAGCCGACTATGGGCTTGAAAGCGAGGTACTAGAAGATGGGTGGTATACGAGAACGGGTTCAGGAACGCTTCGCCTCGCTTAGCCGTGTACAAAAGGATGTTACCCAGCGTATCCTGAATGATTATGAGACTTATGTTTTCCTTACCGTAGATGAAGCAAGCCAGACCCTAGGCGTTCACAAATCCACCTTGGTGCGCCTCGCACAAGCGCTTTCCTACAGCGGGTATCCAGAGCTACGTGCTGCCATACAGCAGGTTTACCGGCAAGAGATCACCCCTGGGCATAAGTTGGGACATACCCTGGCCGAGATACAGGATGATCACGTTTTTGAACAGCTTGTGCGGACCGAGACGGAATATCTGAAAGAGGCGCTGAAAACCGTTCAGCAAGAGGATATTCGTCGCGTTGCCGAACTGATCTTACGTGCCCATCGAACGTTTCTCTTCGGCCGTGGACACGAAGGACCGGTGGAAGACCTATTCTCATTTCGCTTGCGGCGCTTTCACATAGAAACGGAACCTGTTACCGAAGAAGGACGAGGGATCCTGGAGAAAGTTCAGCTTCTCACCGCGGAAGATCTGGTCATTATCTGTAGCTTTCTGTACATTCCCCATGAGTATGAGATGGTGATCGAATGGGCGAAGGAAGTTGGCGCACCGATCGTTCTCATCACCGACACCGTGGCCAAGGAACTGATCGATGAGGTTACAGTGATCCTCGCCGCGCGGCGGGGGTCGGTGACCATCTATCACACGAATATCGTCCCCTTGGCGATACAGAACGCGATCGTGTTGACCGTGGCAAAACTGCAAGGAGCGCAGGCCCTCGCCGATCTCGATCGGTTGCAGGAGCTACGCCGGCGGTTCGGGTTTGATTTTGCGGACACGCCGACCACGAAGCAAGACTAGCCCTTTCCCCTTTCCATGGACTTGACAAGGGGATGGATTCGTGCTATTCTACAACTTAGGTTGTCAGGAATTATATTTCTGCAACTCGAAGGAGGTAGAGACTTCTATGCAGCAACCGGCCAAAGCGTTAACACTCGACGGGCACGGTGTTGTCTACTATCGCACTGTTGAGGTGCCAGATGTTGTTGCCAAGCAGCTTGCCGAAGAATGGAATCTACCCTTGAGCCCTACCGAAGTGCGGAATCTGTATCTCTCCCTGCAAGAAGAAGCATTTGCGGAGACACTCCCCTATCCAGATATGCTTCATCGCTTTTGCCAGCGAATCGGCGGGCCTGCGCTCGGCAAGGAAGAGTACGTCGATTCGCTGATTGAGCGCTACAGCGCCGCGATCGAGCTAGATCCAGACCTCAAATCGGTTCTACAGGAGCTGCGTCGCCGTGGGGTAACCATCGGGATGATCACCAACAGCATTCATCCCGCGACATCGAAATCAGAGTGGCTTAAGTCAAATGGCGTACATGAGCTATTTGACGTCATCGTCTCCTCGGTCGATGAGAAGTGCCGCAAACCCAACCCAGAAATATATCGCCGGTTTGGCGAAAGAACGTCGATCCCACTAGACCGCACGGTGTTTGTTGGCCATGACGCTCGTGAGGTGAAAGGAGCGAAGGAAGCGGGAATGATCACGATCTGTCTTCGCTGCGTATGCAGAGAGGCCGATTACGAAATAAGAAGATTCGGAGAGATAGTCGATCTCCCTATCTGGCCAAGGGTAAAGGAGGGAATATGATGCGAAAATTGGCGCTTAGCATCCTCTTTGTTGTGGCGGTGGGGCTTGTCCTGTTTGCAGGTCAGGCCCCCCGATTCATTCATCTGAGTTGGCAGCACGATCCGATGACCACGATGACAATCATGTGGAACACGGACACGAACGTAACCAATAGTGTGGTGGAGTACGGGCCGACCGCCGAGTACGGATCATCAGTGATCGGAACGACTGAAACCTACATCTATGCAAAACAGGAAGTCCTGTGGCACACGGTTGAACTCACGGGACTTACCCCCAACAAGACCTACCACTATCGCTGTGGGACGGAAGGAAACTGGAGCGACGACTACAACTTCAAGACGGCACCTGAATACGGCCCGCGTAATATGCTCCGCATCGCCGTGTTTGGCGACAGCCGCGGCGGTTGGGATGAATTGGCACAGATCTTCCAAGCGGCAAAGAAGGACCGTGCACAGCTAATCGTCTTCACCGGTGATTTCACTAATGGGGCGGCCCAGGCTGAGTACGACAAGTTCTTCCCTTCCGGCGAGGGAGTTCTTGAGTACATCCCGTTCATGTCGGTGCACGGTAACCACGAGATGGGTCTAGAAACCTACTTTGGTGAATTCGCCCTTCCCGGAAACGAGAAGTACTTCTCCTACGACTATGGGCCGATTCACTTCACTTACCTGTACAGCTTTAGCCAAACAGAAGTGGTGGCACAACGCACGTGGATGCTTGATGACCTGCGGGAGACAACCAAGCCATGGAAGATCGTGGTGGCGCATAAGACGATCTACTCAGCCGGTGGCGGGCATGGGATCACTCCCTACCTCATGGATCACTGGGTGGACATCTTCGACAAGACCGGGGTCGACATCTACTTCAACGGACACGATCACGACTATGAACGATCGTGGCCCATTAAGGACGGAAAGATCGACGCGGAAGGCACTGTTTACATCACCACAGGTGGGGCGGGCGCTCCCCTCGCCGTGGCGGGGCATGGTTGGTGGACTGCCGTCTCTGAGGCTAGCTACCACTACATCATGCTCCTCGTCCGGACGACCCAGATCTCGATGACGGTGAAACGACTCGATGGCAGTGTGCTTGATAGCGTCACATTCTTCAAGTAGTTTACGAGGAGGTGATAGCCCAAAAGGAAACAGGGTTTTCCGGTAAAAAGAGATCCATAGCTATGCAAGGAGGAGAAAAATGAAGAAGGTAGTATTGGTAGTCATGGCCTTGGTCCTGTTGGCCGGGGTCGTTGTTTGGGCCGGTCCTTGGACGCAGGTGGCATCGATGAATGACGTGCGGAACAAGTGTCGGGCAACGGTATTAGACGGGAAGATCTACGTTATCGCTGGTGTAGATGAAGATAAGAACGTGTCCCGGGTTGAGGTCTACGATCCGGCGACCGATACGTGGACCGTCCTTGGCGACAGTCCGGAAAACGCCACGGTGCCGATTGTGGCGGCGGTTAACGGGACAATCTATGTCCTTGCCGGGCGCACGGTGGACAAGGTGCGTGTGCTCGAAGGGTATATGTGGTCTCCGGCAAGTGGAGCGCCAGACTGGCAGCCGGTTCCCGATGGGATGACCTGGGGCCATGGAGATGCGGCCGGTGCCGTTGTTGGTGACAAGATCTATCTAATTAGTGGGGAGGATGATACGCTGTCCGACGAGCTCCTCGACTACGTAGAAGCAGTCGATGTCCTCGATACCGCCACCATGACCTGGAGCACGGCTGCACCGATCACCCCGCATCAGCGGGAGGATTTCGATGCCACCGCTGCTGGTGACACGATCGTTGCTCTTGGTGGACAAGGCGGAGAGGCAGGAGCGCCAACTCGCTGGCTTGACCTCTACAACGCCAAAACCGACACCTGGCAGCACTTTAACGATGCCGCTCCTCTGGAAGGAGGATGGGAGCATCCGCGACTGGTAGCGATCGGTAATTCGGTCTACGCGATGAGCGGCAAGGGCGAAGGAGGATTCTCCAACTACCGCCTCGATCTTGATGATCTTAGCTGGACCGCGCTTACCCCGCTTCCCGTTCCTACTTTTGAAGGTGCGGCCGTCGGCCTTGACGGGAAAATCTATTACATGGGAGGAACCGACCTCGACGGTAATATCCTAAACACCGTCTATGTCTATGATCCCTCTCTGGAAGTTCCGGTTACCCCACAGCAGGATGCTTGGCTTAAGAGCGCGCAACTCGGTGCCTATCAGCCCGCAACAGAGGATTGGGACGCTATCTACGAGGCAGCGAAGCAAGAGGGGAAGGTAGTTATCTATTCTCTCTCGTCAAGGATGCCCGAAGTGGTGGAGGCGTTCAACGCACTCTATCCTGGAGTCGAAGTTGAAGCCTACGACCTGACCGGAAACGACCAGGTGGAGAAGCTGACTCGTGAGCAGGCAGCGGGAATCTACAACGTTGATGTGCTCTTCTTAGCCAATGAGATGACAGTACAGAAAGAGCTTATACCACAGCACCTTCTCTGGAATTACATGCCATCTAATCTCATCGTAGACGAAAACACAACAGTCAGTAGTGCAGAAGTGATCCCAGCACAGTTTCGCGGCCCAGTAGTCCATAGTCTGGAATCGAAGGTTGTCTTCTACAATTTCGAGACGTATTCTGACGCTGCGCCTGTGAAGAGCCTGTGGGATCTGACCCTTCCTGCGTGGAACGGCCTCGTGCAGATGAAGGACCCGATGCTTACCGAGGAGAACATGAACTTCCTCGAGATGATCGTCGAGCATTCAGACGAGATGGCGGCAGCCTACAAGGAGGAATTTGGCGAGGACCTCGTCCTCAGCCCGGGAATCGAAAATGCCGGGTACGAGTGGATCATGCGGCTCGTGCGCAACAACCTCGTCCTCACGACTTCTGACGGCAATGCCGCCAAAGCAGTTGGAGCTGCCGGGCAGGACAAGCCTCCTCTCACGTGCAGCGTTGCCTCTTCCAAGCTGCGCTACAACACGGACGGTCATGATACGAAGCTCGCGATCGCGTGGGATATCACGCCAGTCGTTGGAGTTACTAAGGCGAACTACATCCTGATCGCGAACCTTGCTCCGCATCCGAATGCGGCTAAGCTCCTCATCCGGTTCATGTTTGGGAATGCCGATGGCAGTGGCGGGTTCACCCCGTTCTACGTGCCAGGGCAGTGGAGCCCACGCACAGACATGACTCCGCAAGCAGGATCTCTGGATCTGCTGCACGAGAAGACGTGGTTCTTGGATACTAACTGGATCTACGAGTACGGTACAGAAGTGCAAGACTTCTGGCTCTCGCAGTAAGTAAGTGGAATAGATAGCTGCGACGGCTGGCCTTGGCCGCCGCAGCTTTTCTTTGGTCTCAGTAACCCGATAAGGCTACTATGTCAACGTGATTGTTTCCTTGAAGCGTCGATTATTGCGATTGTTGCAGCGCCCAGAGCGCCTGTGGGGGATTGCTATTATTCTTGGGCTCATGGTCTTCGTTGTGATCCCCGTTGCTTATCTCGCCGTTCACTCATTTATGTTCGATGCGTGGGGACCACGTTACGTCCACGGTGTCGTTCCGGGACAGCTAACCACTTTCTACTGGCAGCGCACCCTGATTGGCCGCCTTGCTAGTTCAGTCTTCTGGCAACCGGCGATGCATAGTCTGCTCATCGCGGTGCTGATGACAGGCATTGCCCTTCCCACTGGAGCGCTCTTTGCTTGGCTCGTGGTGCGCACGGATATCCGGTTCAAATGGCTATTTAATTCGATACTGATTGTCCCATATATCGTTCCCTCTTGGACGATCGGACTGGCGTGGCTTTCGGTCTTTAAGTCAGCCCGGTTCGGAGGAACACCGGGACTGTTGAACGCCGTATTTGGCGTCAGTCCACCCAGTTGGGTCGGTTACGGTTTGCTGCCGATCGTAATATCGTTGGGAGTGCACTATGTCCCCTACACCTTTATCCTGCTCCGCGGAGCACTTGTGTCCGTGGATTCGCGATTGGAAGAGAGCGCCGAGATCCTGGGATCAAAACGGCTGGAGATTCTACGCAAGATCACGTTCCCGCTTGTTCTACCGGCGTTAGGCTCGGCGTTCGTTCTCACGTTTGGCAAAGGGTTGGGGGAGTTTGCCTGCCAGGCCTTTCTCGGACTTCCTATTCGCTACTATACGCTCTCCACACGGCTCTACTCCGCGTTTAGCAACCGCCAGTTGGGGCAAGGGTACGTGCTGACATTCATCCTGATCCTTATGACCACGCTGACGATCATTGCCAATCAAAAGATGATTGGGGCCCGTCGCAAGTTCACCACGATCAGTGGTAAGGGTTCACGCCACAAGGAGGTCAAGCTCGGTCGGCTACGTGCGCCAGCAACAGGTCTTCTGTTCGGATTCATCCTCGTCTTCGTGATTGCTCCGATCGGGCTTCTAGCGTGGACTACTCTCATGCGACACGACGGTGTGTATGCGCTCTCTAACCTTACCCTTCATTACTGGATTGGGGCCGGAGATCCCATGCTTGCCGACGGTCAGGCGGGTATCTTTCGCAGCGCGTTTATCCTGGGAGCGATCAAGAACTCGGTCCTCCTCGCCGGATTCACGGCGCTGATCAGTGGCGTTCTTGGGGTACTCATTGGCTACGCGGTGGTGCGGGCGCGCGGGAGTATACTCTCACGGACGATCGAATCGCTTTCTTTTACCCCGTACATGATTCCCGGCCTGGCGTTTGGTGGGATCTTCCTTACGCTGTTTGCGAAGTCTTGGTTTGGAATTCCTAGCATCTACGGGACGCTCGCGTTCTTAGTAGCAGCCTGCGTGGTTAAGTACCTTCCGTACTCATCGAGCTCGGGGATATCGGCGATGCATCAGATCGATGTCTCCCTGGAAGAGGCGGCGGAGATACACGGTGCGAGTTGGATGAAGCGATTCCTGCGAATCACGCTTCCACTCGTAAAAGGGGGATTCCTGTCCGCGGTGTTGCTGACATTTATTACCACGATGCGCGTTCTTGATATCATCATCCTGCTCGTGACTCCGAAGACAAGCACGATGACATCGATCATATTCCGCTACCAGCAACAGGGTTACACACAACATGCGTACGGGATAATGCTGTTGATCGTTGCGATCACCCTGACTGGCCACTTCGCTGTCCGCCGGCTGGGAGGAAAGATCGAGCTATAGAAAGGATCAGGGAGAGATAATGCCGGACATAACTATCAATTCGCTGACGAAACGGTTTGGGAAGACTGTCGCTGTCGACAGCTTGGATCTTCTGATTAAGCAAGGGGAGTTCATTACCCTCCTCGGACCGTCCGGCTGCGGAAAGACAACCACTTTGCGCTGCTTGGCAAGCCTGGAAGAGCCAAACAAGGGGGAGATTTTCTTTGGAGAGCGATGTGTCTTCTCCAGCAAACAAGGGATTACCGTCCCGCCAGGAAAGAGGGGAATCGGCCTTGTCTTCCAGAATTACGCCCTGTGGCCACACATGACGGTCTTCCAGAATGTTGCCTTTGGCCTGGAGAAGATGAAGCTGGAAAAGGGGGAGATTCGAAAGCATGTAGCCGATATCCTCGACCTTCTTGGGATCGGGAGCTATGGAAAGCGGTATCCGAGCGAGCTCTCCGGCGGGCAACAGCAGCGTGTTGCTCTTGCCCGTATGGTGGTTACCAAGCCAAAGATACTTCTCTTCGATGAACCGCTCTCCAACCTCGACGCTAAGCTGCGCATGACCCTGCGCGCCGAACTGAAGCGGTTGCACAATCAGATCAACGCGACCACGGTTTACGTCACCCATGATCAGATAGAGGCGCTCACTCTCTCCAGCCGCATCGCGGTAATGAATCTGGGTGTGCTGCAACAGATAGGCACTCCTAAGGAGGTCTATCATTTTCCCGGCAACCTGTTCGTCGCCGATTTCATGGGCAACCCAACGACCAACATGTTCCCGGCCAAGGTGATCTTCGCTGGACCTCCGGCAGTTCTTGCCCTGGCGAATCGGCCGGAAGAGCGCCTAGAGGTCCCGCTTGAGCAGGCGTTGGAGGTAGGACAAGAGGTGATGATCAACGTACGCCCGGAGGATGTTGGCTTCTCCCTCGAAGCGGATAGCTCTCCCCTCCCGGCGAGCGTGTATGCCTCTCTCCCTATGGGATCAGAGTATGTTACCTATGCTCGCCTCGAACCGGGGGGAGAGGAAGTGGTTCTAAAGGGGCCTGAGGAGGAACACATTCGGCTGGCGCAGGATCAGCGCTTTTGGTTAACGCTCAAACGCGGTAATATCTACGGCGCAGAACGACAGGACCTCATCGCGTCGTTTGGACTATAAAACCCTGTACGGAAAGGAATTTACATGACTGATCAAAAGCTTCAAATCGGTATTGCACCCAGTCGTTCGTATCGTGGCGATTGGTGGAGCATGCTTCAGGACTGCCTGCACGGAGGATTTGCCGGTGTGGAGTTCAAGTACGAGTTGCCGTTTATCATACCGGGTCGGGTGACCGACGATCTCGTCCGCAAGATCGCCCACATCGGCCGGGAGGAGGGACTCTTCTTCTCGATACACGCCCCCTACGTCAATATCGGTGCCATCCTCCCCTACCGCTTTCAAGAGGCGATCGATGAGCACAGGCGAGCACTCGATTGTGCTGCAGAGATTGGGGCGCGGACGTACACCGTTCATTCAGGTTGGGTGGAAGCAAAATACGCCACCGAAGAGTTGATATCCATCTGCCACGACCGTACGGCAGAAGCAACTCAACGTATGATTGAACACAATGGCGAAATTGCCATCTGCTTGGAGAACCAGAACTCCGCCGACAAGAATAAGGTCAAGTGCGCGGCGAGTGCGGAGCAGCTCCACTCTCTTGCCTCCGAAGTCGATGGTCCCGTCTACTTCACCTTTGACATCGGCCATGCCAATGTCTTCGCTGGGAAGCCGGGCGAATTTCTCAAAGCCCTCGGCCCGTATCGGGTGCGCATGTGCCATGTGCATGATAACAATGGACTGGAGGATGAGCACCACGCATTGGAAAAAGGTAATATCGATTGGCGTGCGTTTGTCGAGGCATACAGCGCAGGTGAGTATCCATTTCCCTTGTTCTTCGAGCTTTCACGCAATGAAGAGTTTGTTGCGGGAAAGAAGTTTGTTGAAGGCATCTGGAACGAAGTCCACAAGCGAGTAACCGCCTAGGATTGCTTCTCAGAGCAACAAGCCCCAGTAACAACTCCTGAAAGATTGGCGAGTCATACACCCCGGCTACATCAATGCCTGTGGATGATTCTGATCCAGCAGCGGCAGGTCTGCTACGCTCGCATTGATCCGCACGTGCTCAGGCGTCTTGCACCCGGGGATGACGCAGCTTACAGCAGGATGTTTCAGGCACCACGCCAAGGCGTATTGCGGAAGACGCACACCCTCCGGAAGTTCGTGCTCCGTGATGTCTTGAATCTCCTGCTGCATGCGTGCGATAGTCTGTGGATCATATTTTCCAGCTCGCGCATCGGAATCGTCAAAGGCCGTCAGGGTTTGATAGCGCCCGCTCAGGAGTCCGCTTGCCAACGGAACGCGAGCAAGAACGCCCAAGTCCTGTGCCAGGCACTCGGGAAGAACCTCATGCTCAGCATCGCGTTCGAGTCTGTTGTACTTGACCTGTATGACGGATGCGTCCACGCTTGATGCCATGCGCGTCTGATATTCTCTCCACTCTTTGCTCTTTCTGGAAACGGAGATTCCCAAGTGTCGGATCTTCCCCGCTTGCTTCTGTTTGTCAAGCATCGCCCAGAGCTCGTCATTGTCGAACACCTCATTGGAGCCGGAGTGGAACTGGTATAGATCGATGTAATTAGTACTTAGAGCTCGCAACGAAGCTTCCAACTGCTGTCGAACCTCAGTGGCCGTCCAAGCCTCCCTGTTCTGCGTTGGGCTTATCTTCTCATGTCCGAACTTCGTGGCGATGATCCAATGGCTTCGCGATGAAGCGATGGCTTGCCCGACTAGCGTTTCTGCAAGGTGATTCATGCCGTAGCAGGGCGCGGTGTCCAAGAGGGTAATTCCATTGTCTCTCGCCGTGGCAATGATTTCAGATGCTTCCTTCTTCGTGAAGGCTTTCCCCCAGCGTCCGCCGAACTGGTACGTGCCAAGCCCAATCACCGACACTTTCATATCCGTTTTGCCCAATCTCCTAAAGCGCATGCATCCTCCTCAGCAGGTTACGATTCTTGACGATCGGTTTCTGCCCAAAGCTACCTCACGGAGCTTCTCAGACGGCTCTTGAACGTGGCCGATTCTCCGGCATTGTACACCAGAATCTATGCGATGGCGGGCACGAAGCGCGGAGTTATCCAGTCGGTCGGAGATCGCACAATGTGCGGGACTGAACCTGCGAGACGAGACGCTAGTATGGATCGCCGAAGGGATTTTGCAAGCGACGCTGCGCAAGGCGCAATGACCGAAGGACACGCTCCCCTCCCTCTGTCCTTCTGCCGGTGATGAATTCAAGAGTCCATTCGCACTCGCACCCCAGTCCGTGCGGATTGCAGGAGGGATTCGGCAACGCAAAGATTCTGCAGACTCGAGTCCCGCGTGATCGCAGGATCTGTGCCAGATCGAATACAGCGAGAGAAATGCTCGACTTCGAGCCGGTATTCATTAACAGCTGCGATGGTTTCCACACGTGTCTCTCCATCTGTTTCGATGGTGATTTCGACATCTTGGTTTCTTCCCGGATGAAAGGACATCGAAGCGCGGATTCTTCCGCGCTCTCCGAGGACTGAGTACTCACGTTGCAAGGCATCGACGAAGCTGCAATCGAAGACAAGGGACTGGTTGGAAGAGAAATCGACAATTCCCTGCAATGAAACTTCCGCCGAATGAGGCTTACGAAATTCGGTACGAGCGATGGCGGAAGTCGGTTGGGCTTCGAATATGAGTTGAGCCACGTCGAGGCAGTAGATGCCAACGTCATTGAGACATCCACCGGCTGCTTCGCGATCCCAGCGGTAGTCGTGGTCGCGGTTTCCCAAATGCAGTGGGAATGAGTGGGACGATCGTATGAGACGGGGTTCGCCGATTGCACCCGATTTGACCAACTCAAGCACACGCTGTGTTTGTGGATGGAAACGATACATGAACGCCTCCATCAAAAGGACGCCATGCTGCTCGCTGACATCGAACATCCGTACTCCATCTGCCAGCGAGCCAGCGATCGGCTTCTCACAAAGGATGTGCTTGCCCGCCGCTGCGGCCGCCATTGAGTACGGAGCATGCAGATGATTCGGGAGGGGAATGTAGACTGCTTCGATATCGGGATCGGAGAGAAGTGCAGCATAGTTGCCGTATGCTTTGGCAATCTCGAAATCCTGGGCACATCGATCGGCACGGGCACGATCCCGGCTTGCGATAGCAACGAGTTCGGCGCCGTCGGCCTCTATGAGTGCTGGAATGACTTCTTGGCGAGCGATCCTTGCACTACCCAGAACACCCCACCGTACCGGTTGATCTAGCATGACTGATATCACCTTCCTATATTACATGTTTTTTACGAAGCTGCCTGTAGGGTACAGCTGTACAATCGTGCGACATAATGCATATTAACAGAACTGAATCGGCGTTTGTAGTGGATTCCCAGCCTGCTAAATATGGGAGCCCATTGCGGCGAAGACGGCTGGTCGAAAGTGGGACTGCTGATCCAGAGGGATTGGAACCCTAAACAGAGATCGGGGAAGCCTAGGGCATGAGAGGGTATCCGTATCAGTCATGAGTACATCTACCCATCCGTACTTATCATGGGAGCGTGAGTTAAACGAGAACACGAACGAGCTGATTCGCCAGTACTTCCCTAAGGGACGGGAGTTGACGGCTGTTGCCAGGGAAGAAAGCTTCTCTACGAAGACACCATTGACAGTTGCACTTGGAAGTTGAACCCAGGAGTTTATAGATCTCACACGCGAGGTAAATACGCCTTCTAAATGGTCTAATTGCTGTTGAGGCCCGAATTAAACGTATTTCTATTGGCAAAGGCTCATTTTTGTGGTATAATTTACAGGGGTTCACTATGAAAATCTTCGCAGATCACAATGAGGCAGCCTGCTTTCGAGCAAAAGATATCCAGCTCTTCTATCCGGTTTAGGTAACTACGCAGTTGAGGAGGGGGACCCAGCCGGGGTACATCTCATGCTGAAGCGACCACCTCTAGGGCTGAGATCGCATCGAACACGAATGAATGCTTCTCGGGTACCGCATACAATGCGGATATTATCCCTGTTACAGGAGGTGATTCGCGAGAGAATACACTGTAGGAAGAACGTGTGCCACAGACCCTAAGATCAAGGAGGAGGGAAAATGAAACGTTTGTTTGTATTGATGCTGATCGGGTGCTTTGTGGTGTCCGGAGGGCTTATTGCCCTGGGGCAGGATACGGAGACTATTACGGTCACTGTTCGCTGCCGGGCGAAGCCGCCGATGGAGAACTGGCGAGGCAACAACTTCATTCTCGCTGCAGAGGAACTCAACGCCGACCTGGAAGCCGCAGGTGATCCTAGGCGCGTAGAAATGGTGATCAATCAGGACAACATCGATTGGGGACCTTACGTCACGGAGTTCGTGTTGAGCTACGGCGCGGGCGAGGCACCCGACATCTGGCTCACCGGGCACGAATACATCGGTGTTCAGGCCGAGGCGGGCCGGATCATCGCCTTGGATGAACTGATGAAGGACTTCCCCGGGTTTAGCAACGTCATCGATAGCCTGTGGGACAGCACGGGTTACAAGGGCGAGATCTGGGGAGTCCCTCAGGATGCTGAGGCGCGTCCCCTCTACTTCAACAAGGCTCTGTTAGGCGAACTGGGTTGGACCGCGAACGAGATCGCGGCTCTGCCGGGTAAGATCGAGAAGGGCGTATTCACCCTCTACGACATGCTGGCAGTGGCCAAGGAAGCGGTGGACAAAGGCGTGGTCGCTGATGGCAACGGTTTCTGGATGCGTCCGTCGAACGGGCCTGACTTCACCGCACTCTACTACGCCTTCGGCGGAGATACGATCGATGCCGCGACCGGCAAGCTGGTCTTCGATGAAGCGGCCGGCCTCAAGTACTACCAGTTCTTCTACGATGCAGCGCAGACCTACGGGTCCATGGGCGGCCTCGGCTTGGGTTGGTCCGACGCATGGCATCCTGGCGTATCTGGGAGCAAGGTCCTATTCTGGGTCGGCGGGACATGGCAGTGGGCCGAATGGGCTGAACTCTACCTCAAGGATCTCGGCGGAGAGGACTATATGTGGGAGACCTTCGGTATTGCGTTGATCCCAGCCGCAGAGCAGGGCGGCCAGCCGAATTCCCTCACACACCCGATGGCCTACCTCATCAGTTCTCAAACCGAGCATCCGGACTTGGCGCTGGCCCTGATCGACAAGGTCACCGACTACGGACCGAACACTCGTCACGCGATCGCCAGCACTCACCTGGGTATCCTTGAAGGACAAACGGAGTACAAGTTCTATAAGGATTCCCGCCTGCTGAGCGAGACGTTGTACATGCTGGCTTACACCACCTTCCTGCCCAACAACCCAAACTGGGGCCCGTATTCCACCAGTACCTACGAGGCACTGGCAGCGGTGGTAGGAGGCGACTTCACCCCCCAGGAGGCGGTGGAATTCGTGGTGGATGAGCTCCAACGTGAGCTGGGTGACAACGTAATCATCCGGTGAAACGAAGAACGGAACAAATAGGGGAGAGGGGGAAGCCCCCCCTCCCCGCTTTATCAGGAACGAGAAACGCCAGGTTCTCTCGGATGCAGGGCCAACTTGCTCCGTATGTATTTCTTTCTCCTACGCTTGTTTTAGTGACTTTATTCTTTTTTATTCCGCTTGTAATAGTTTTCATCCTGAGCTTTACCAAACTAGATATGACCAACTTCGGTATTCTTGAGTGGTGGAGACCGGTAAACTGGAGTTTGGACAATTACGTAAAGATCTTCACCAACAGGTTCTTCTCAAAGATCCTCGGCAACACAATCATGTATGTTGCTCTGACCCTAGCCCTGTTCAACGTGGGGATGGCTCTGGTCATCGCCTTGATAACGACCCATATCAGGCGACGAACCGGTTTCGCTTTTCGGGTGTTGTGGTTCCTGCCACGGATCACACCGGTGGTCGTGTACACGATGATGTGGAGGGCACTGGCCGGGCCGGCTCCCATGGGCGTGATCAACAAGTACTTCCTTGGTCCGTTGGGTATCGGCGGGGGGGAGTATCTACTCAATACCTACCCATGGGTCTTCATTTTCCTGGTCAACGGATTCATCGGTGCTTCCTTTGGCATGATCCTCTTTTCCTCAGCTATCGAAGCGATCCCCAAGGACTACACCACGGCCTCTAAGGTGGACGGGGCGACTACCTGGCAGACGATCCGTTACGTCGAGCTCCCCATGATCAAGTGGCCGCTTCTTTTCGTGACTACCTACCAGACCCTCTCTCTCCTGACGTCCTTTGAGCAGATCATGCTCCTCACCGATGGCGGTCCCGGCCTTTACCAAACGGAAGTCTGGGCCTTGACTGCGTATCACCGGGCACTAACAAGCTACTTCGGGAATACCCAGTGGGGGTATGGCGCGGCTTGGTCGGTGGTGTTGGTGATCATCGGTATCGTGATGGCGGTCATCTACCTACGCGTGTTCAAGTTTCGAGAGTTAGTGGAAGAACCGAAGATAGATCAACTATGATGCGCACACGCAGAGGCACGAGAATATGATGTTACGAAGGCTCAAGCCCGCTCTTGCTTATCTGACTTTGATCGTGCCTAGTGCTCTTATCATTCTCGGTTTTCTGTGGTTGTTGATCACCAGTTTCTCGACAAGGATAGAGGGACTGAGGTCACTCGGATGGACCCTTCACAACTGGCGTTTCCTATGGGAATCACCGTTCGGCCCCCAGTATCCCAGCATCTGGGTGGTGACCCTAAACACCTTGGTAATGTCTCTGATCATGACCCTTATTGTAGTGGTAGTCTCGTCCCTGACCGGCTATGCCCTCTCGCGGATGAAGTTTCCCGGGCGCAAGGGCTTCCTTTCCTTGACCTTGATCCTGCACGCCTTTCCCAGTGTTACCCTCTTGATCCCCATCTATTTCGTGCTCCTCTGGATCGCGAAGATCCCGCTCATCGGACGTGATGTTCCGCTCCTTGGTGGCTTCGGGTATAACACGCTAGGCGGAGTAGCTCTGGTTATGGTTGCCTTTCAACTCCCATTCGGCATCTGGATAATGAAGGGTTTTTTCGACAACATATCCTGGGATATGGAGCGTTCGGCCTTGATCGATGGAGCCTCCCGTTTCAAGGTATGGTGGCAGATCATAATGCCGAACATCAAGCCAGGGATCGCGGCGCTCTCTATCTTTGCGTTCCTCACAGCATGGAATGCCTATCTGATCCCGCTCACTTTTACCGCTGGCCGTGCCGGAAAATCAGCGGTCTTATCCCTTTACCTGCAGAATTTCATAAGCGAATCTGTCATGACCGAATGGAACGCCGTGGCGGCGGTGGGGCTATTCCAGTTGGTCCCGGTGGTGCTATTCTTCCTCTTTACCCAAGAGGCGTTGCTAAATATCTACGGAGGGGGAAAGAAAGGGGGAGTATGATCCAACGAACGAGATCTGCTTCGAGGAGAACAATGGCATGAAGATTGCTTTAGAATCTCTAAATAAGCACTTCGGGAAGGTGAGGGCGGTTGACAACCTTGATTTGGAGATCGGGGATGGAGAGTTTGTCGCCCTCCTAGGCCCTTCAGGGTGTGGAAAGACCACCACCTTACTCATGTTGGCGGGGATCTACAAACCCACCTCTGGGCATATCCGTTTTGACCAGCAAGTGGTAAACCATCTTATTCCTAAGGAACGCAATATCGGCATGGTCTTTCAGAGCTACGCTCTGTATCCCCATATGACTACGTTTGACAATATTGCTTATCCGCTGAAGTTGAAGAAGGTCCGCAGAAGGGGAATGAAGGAGAGGGTTCAAGGGGCGGCTGACATGATGGGGATTGGGGAACTTCTGGATCGCAAACCCGCCCAACTCTCTGGGGGCCAACAGCAGCGAGTCGCTTTGGCAAGAGCCTTGGTCAAAGAACCGGCCATCCTGCTCTTCGATGAGCCCCTCTCTAACCTCGATGCCAAGCTACGCTTGCGGATGCGAGGCACGATTAAGCGATTACAGGAGAGTCTGGGCGTGACCTCCGTGTACGTGACCCACGATCAGGTCGAGGCGATGACCATGGCCAGCCGGATTGCGGTGATGAACTATGGGGTGCTGCAAACTTATGGCGTGCCCAATCAGCTGTACGACCATCCAGATACCTTGTTTGTGGCCGGGTTCATCGGCGCCCCCCCGATGAACTTCCTCGAGATGACCTTTGAGGAACGGGACAACGGCTTTTATCTCAAGAGTCAGGCTCTGGAGATCCGCATTTCGGCTGAACGAGGTGCCCTGGCTAAACAGAATAACGTTCCACAACGAGTGATCATGGGTATTCGCCCTGAAAATGTGAGCATCGTGGCGGAACAGGATGGGGATTTAAAGGCCGAGGTTTACCTGATCGAACCCTTGGGGCGTGAGGACTTGGTTACCTTCAGGTTTGACGACGAGGAGATTCGTGCACTGGTCCCGGCTCCCTTCGACGGACGGATCGGCGAGACGATCTGCCTTAAGTTGGACAAAGAGAGGGCGCACCTGTTCAACCCGGAGACAGAGGTCTCTGTCCTAAGAACCGGTAATGATGGGAGTTCATAGCGCAAGATGGTGTTAAGGTGTGTTTCGCGATGGAAATGGGACACTCGTCCGTAGAACAGAATTCCTTGTTTCACGCGCCCGAAAAGTAGTATAGTTCGGGCCACAAAATCCGGTCTGTCTAAGGAGAGGACAGCATGGTAAATAGAATAGGGCTCAACATTCACTCAGGGAGGATCAACGGCGATCTCGAACTGCTGAAGCGAGACATCCATGCCATTGAGAAGGCAGGATTCGATGTGGCGGAGATACCGGTCCACGGCGTCGACGCGGTGGTGAACGGGTGTCTGCGTACGGGAAGAGCGAAGCGGGTAAAGGAGATCCTGAATGGATTCGATCTAGAATACACCGTACACGCGCCGGACGTGCTCAACCTGAGAGACTTCCAATATCCCGATGTCCATCGGAAGGTCTTCGCGGCCAGCATTCAGTTCACCGCCGCGATCGGGGCTAAGACGTTCGTCTATCATCAAGGAAGACTGAAGAGCAACGGCAACGATGTGACTGAGGAGGAGGCGCGCGAGATAGAGGTAGACACGCTGATCGACCTCGGCAGCCTGGCAAAAAGCGAAGGGGTGACGGTCTGCGTCGAGAATATTCACTCGAGCATTACACATTTGATAAGACTGGTAGAAAGCGTGGGGAAAGAGAACATTAAGATATGTTATGATTTTGCTCATTCTTATATAAATTCCAAAAAATTAGGGTATGATTTCATAAGGTCAATTCAGGCAGCCAAGCCTCATATCCGCCATGCGCATGTAAACGATAATTTCGGTAAAGGAAGGCCTGAATCCTCAGCCCCGTATATCGAGGCAATGCCGATGGGAATAGGAGATTTGCACCTCCCAATCGGGTGGGGGAACATACCATACGAAGATGTGTTCCGGGCCATGGTGGGGTATGACGGCATCTATATCCTTGAGCTTCAGGAGAGGTTCTTCGAGAACGGGTACAGCATGCTCAAGGGGGTGCTTCAGGATCTAAGGGATATGCTGGAACGGGTGGAGGCGGAGAAAGGAGAATCGGCAGGTCAAGTAGACGGTTGAGAAGACCCTGTCTACTCGCAAACCGGCGAGTGTTCCCTAATTTTTTAATGTATGTATAGCATTAGATTCCAAGCATTCTTACTTTAACCAAATATTACAGCCCTGATGGCAGAAGAGTGTACCTAACTTACACGGCTGTAAGAGATGGATTATAAGGGGGCAAGGGAGAGGGGATGGTCACCATAAAGGACATCGCACGTGAGGTGGGAGTGTCTCCTTCAACCGTATCCCGCGCACTGAGCGGCAGCCCACTCATCAGCGATGAGACAGGAGAAAGAGTGCGTATTGCGGCGCAACGCCTGGGTTATGAGCGAAACGAGCTAGCGCGTGCACTGGTAAAGGGGTCTTCGGAGGCAATTGGACTGATCATCCCTGACATCACCAACACCTTTTTTGCCGATATTGCTCGCGGTGTGGGGGAGGCGGCGCATGCCTCCGGCTATGGGGTAATCCTGTGCAACACAACAGGGTTGATAGAGCGAGAGGCGAGCTACATTAGCCTCTTACGTCGCAAGCAGGTAGATGGACTTATCCTCGCTACAGCCATATTCAATGACCCCTCTACAAGGGATCTTGCCAAGACGGAAACCCCATTCATCCTCGTTTCGCGCATCTGCCAAGGTGTGGATGCGTCCTACGTAATCGGCGATGACCGTGCTGGCGCTTGTCTGGCAGTGGAACACCTGATCGGACTTGGGCATCGACGAATTGGGTTTATCGGAGGACCGGCTAACGTTCAGTCAAGCCGCGACCGGAGAACAACATATCGGAAGGTCCTTCGCAAGCATGGCCTCTCCGCGGACGAAGGCTGGGTCTGCTATGCGGATTTTACTCAGGCTGCCGGGCGCGAGGCCGGCCGGCGGATGCTCTCCCTGGCGATCCGTCCTACTGCTATCTTCGCGGCAAATGATGTCACCGCACTCGGCGTGTTGGAGGCCGCGGATGAGCTCGGGCTATCTGTTCCGCAAGACCTCTCGCTCGTAGGGTATGATGACATTTCCTACGCTTCCCTCCCCCGCATTCAGCTGACAACCGTCGCCCAGCCTACATTTGAGATGGGGAAGATCGCCACCGAGTGGCTCCTCTCCGTGCTCAGCAAGGAGGAGGTTCTTCCTTTGTATCGTATCCTCGATCCTCACCTTGTAGTTCGGAGTACTACCGGTCGTCCCTGCGTGGATGATTGACCTCGGTGCTGTCCCGTCCTATAATGCAAACGTTAGCAACGGACTGATGCTTGATCGAGACCCGGCCTAGGGGGAGGACAGATGAACAGGCAAGTTGATGTTTTGTGCATCGGACATATTGACAAGGGTAGGATCGTCGTAGAAGGTAAGCGCACGGATGCCACCGGTGGGGCGATCCACTACGGCGGCATGGTTTTGCGCAAGCTGGGCCTGAAGATTGCCGTGCTGACGCGCGTGGCCAAAGAAGACCTCGGCCTGTTGGACGAACTGAAAGCTGCCGGTGCCGAAATCTATCCCGTCATAACCGAAGAGACCACCGCGGTAGAGAATGTCATCCCCGACCGGAATTCCGATCAACGAACCTGTTATTCGCTTGGATTTGCCGGTACGTTCAGGGTGGAGGAGATCCCGGCGGTGGATGCACGCGTCTACTACGTGGGGACGATCGTCCCGGGTGAAATTGATATTGCATTCATCAATGAGATTGCCTCACGTGGCCCTCTGGCAGTGGATGCCCAGGGTTTCCTGCGCAAAAATGTGCACGGGGAGTTCGTCAACGATCGTTGGGAACAGGCACGAGAGATACTTCCTCTCATACACTATCTCAAGGTGGATAACCGCGAGGCAGCTACAGTGACTGGAGAAACGGATCGCTACAAGGCAGCGAAGATCTTCCACGATTGGGGGGCCAACGAGGTTGTTCTTACCCATCAACAAGGGGTAATGGTGCAAATCGGCGATGAGGTAGTGGAAGCACCATTCCGCCCGCGGTCGCTTGCCGGACGTACTGGGCGAGGAGATAGTTGTTTCTCTTCTTACTTCGGGCGTCGTCTATTGGGAGACTCTCCCGCGCAAGCGGTGCAATTTGCCGCTGCTCTTACCACCCTGAAACTGGAAGAACCGGGACCGTTCCGTCGAGATCTTTCTGACGTCGTCGAAATGATGAGTAAGCTATAGCAGTCATGATTGCGCTCGACAAGGAAGAATGAATACTGACTACGCACTGTTTGCTTTAGATGTTGATGGAACCTTGCTAGAACGAAATGGGGTGCTTGCGTCCTCGACACGCGGGTTTCTGGCGGAGCTTTCGCGTCATAGTTTAGTGACGCTTGCCACGGGACGATCCATTAGCTCTGCCTTACCGTGGATCGATGAGCTGGCGATAACGACACCGGCCATCCTCTACCATGGTGCTGTGGTATATGATCCGGTGGGAAAGAGGGCACTGAGTGAGGCGCACATTCCCGGGGAGCTTGCCCTCAAAGTGTTCACTGCAGTGCGCAGCTTTCCAGTTCATCCTCAGATCTATCGTTCTCTTGAAGACCCAGTCGTTTACGTGTCGGAAATGACGGCACCTATTCGTACATTCCTCAAGAAGGAGGGGATATCGGGGAAGATCATCGATGACGAAACAGAGCTCCTCACGACAGGAGTGATCAAGCTCCTGTTCATCGGTGACCCAGAAGAGCTCCCCGATTTTGAGGAAGAGCTGCGTATGGTAGCACCCGAACTTACGATCATGCGTTCGGAGAGCAAGTACGTGGAGGTCCTTCCTCCCGAAGCATCGAAGGGGGCCGCACTCGCGTGGCTCTGTCAGTACCTCGACATCCCCCTTGCGCGCACGGTGGCTGTGGGGGACCAAATGATCGATCTGTCGATGATCGAGCGGGCTGGGCTGGGAGTGGCGATGGCGCATAGCGGGCTCGAACTACAGGTGCGCGCCGATGCGGTCATCTCTCAGATAAGTGAACTTGAGGCACTACTCAATGGGAAAACAGGATGAGTCATGAACGCTTTCCGCTTGGATTGAACGGGGCAACGATCGTGCGGGCAAACCTCGAATCTGGCCTGATCGCGGCAAGAGACGCTGGATTCTCCTTCTATGAACCACGCATTCCCGCTCTCAGTAATTGTGAGGATCTGGGTTGTCGAGAGCGTTCGCTAATTACTCTTCAGCAGACAGATCTTTCTTGGCTTCCGCTGAATGCCCTTGAGGGTGTGTTTGAACTCGCTCCCGATCGTCTGTTCGCGTGGGCAGAGAATATCTTCTCTCTCGCCGAGCGGTTCAACGTTAGGCAAGTGATCGTTGTTCCCGGGAAGGGACGGCCGTCTCTTGCCGATGCACGAGAGCTTCTGGTGGAGCTTAGCAAGCGGGGCCGTGAGCATGGTGTCAGCCTGTTGTACGAATTTATCGGGTTTTCCGCACATGCGTTTCCCTCTCTGGAGGAAGCGCATACTGTTGCCGCCGCGGCTGGACTCCCCCTCGTCCTTGACACCTTCCATCTTGCGGTTAGTCACACCGATCCAGAGCGCATTGCCGCGCTTTCGGCAGATGCGATTGGCCTTGTGCACCTATCAGATGCATTGACTGAGGGGAAGACAGTGGGAGGAATCGCTGATTCCGATCGAGTCCTTCCGGGAGAAGGAGGGCTACCACTTGCAGACTACTTGAAGGCGATCTTGGACACGCGATACGCTGGTCCGCTTTCGGTGGAGGTCTTTCATCCCAAGTACGAGCTGGGTGAGCCGGCAATAGTTGCCCAGGAGGCGTTTCGAAAGGCAAGTCAATTACTGTCAACAGTAATCAAGGAGGTTTAGATGGGCAACATCAAGATCGGGCTGATTGGCGCCGGACGTATCGGGCGGCTACATGCGGCGAATTTGAGGCATCGTGTTGTTGGGGCAGAGATTGTCGCGGTTGCCGATGTATCCCCCGAGGCAGCGAAAAGGTGTGCGCAAGAGCTGTCGATCCCGAGCGCTCTTACTGATCCCCGCCGAATAATGGACGACCCGCAGATTGATGCTGTATTCATCTGCACTAGCACGGACACACACGCATCTCTGATTGAACAGGCAGCGGGAGCCGGCAAAAACATATTTTGCGAGAAACCGATCGCACTCGATATTTCCGCGATTGATCGCGCACTGGAGGCAGTCAAACGGGAAGGAATCTTATTACAGATCGGGTTCAATCGCCGTTTCGATCCCAACTTCCATCGTGCCCATGATCTCGTAGCGGAAGGCAAGATCGGACAGCCACACGTCTTGAGGATCACCAGTCGCGATTCTGCGCCACCCCCGCCGGAGTACGTCAAGACGTCGGGCGGCATATTCCTTGACATGATGATCCACGATTTCGACATGGCGCGTTACCTGATGCAGGACGAGGTGGAGGAAGTCTATGCAACGGGCGCGGTCCTGGTTGACCCGCGAATTGGTGAGCTTGGGGATGTTGATACGGCAGTGGTTACCCTGCGTTTTAAGAGTGGTGCGCTGGGGCTAATCGATAACTCCCGCCGCGCTGTCTATGGCTACGATCAGCGTGCTGAGGTATTCGGGGAGAAAGGGACGATCATCGTCTCTAATCCGAAGCCCGACACCGCTGTCTTGAGCGATTCCAGCGGAGATTCCGGTTCCCCACTTTATCACTTCTTCACTGACAGATACACGGAAGCCTACATTGCAGAAATGGCGGCATTCATCGCTGCCATAGAGGGTGGAAAGATCCCTCTTGTCACTGGCCGTGATGGGAAGATCCCTGTCGTAATGGGCCATGCGGCCAAGCTCTCTTACGAAGAACATCGCCCAGTTCGTCTAACCGAGATCGATCCTAACCTTGTTTGATAGGGCCACTACAGTCGATTTGCTGGTAATCGAACATGGAGTATAATGCGAATTCGACGATAACAAACGTTTGCAAAGGAGGAAGAATGAAGGGACTAGTGCTTTCTGCTCAGTGGGAGCCAAGACCAGGTTATCAGGTCTCAGAATTCGAGAAGAGAACAGGGAAGGCAGTAGAGGGATTCAATATTTGGCGACATCCTAAACTCGAAATGAAGGATGTTCCGCAACCGAAGCCCGGCCCAGGGGAGGTCTTGCTGAAGGTTCACGCCTGCGGGATATGCGGCTCGGACATCCACTTCTACGAGCACGACTCCGACGACTACATCCTCTATCCCGGACTCACTAAGTTCCCGGCGATCATCGGGCACGAGTTCTCTGGTGAGATTGTGGAGATTGGCCCCGGACCGGAGGGGAAGCAGTTCAAGGTTGGGGATAGAGTGACAGCCGAAGAGATGGTTTGGTGCGGCCACTGCCGCGCCTGTCGAGATGGATTCCCCAATCACTGCGCGAACCTAGAAGAGATCGGATTTACAATCGACGGAGCGATGTCGGAGTACATCGTCGTTCAAGCGAAGCTGTGCTGGAGCATAGGCTCCATCTTTGAGCGCTATTCCGACGAAGAAACGGCGTGGAATGTCGCCGCGACGACCGAGCCGACCTGTGTGGCGTACAATGGTGTGTTCGAGCGTGCCGGGGGGTTCCGTCCTGGGGCCTACGTGGTCGTCTATGGAGCCGGTCCGATCGGACTGGGTGCGATTCAGCTCTCCAAAGCGGCCGGCGCGGCCAGGGTCATCGCATTCGAAGTCTCCGACGTGCGCCGAAGGCTTGCCAAGGATGTGGGCGCGGATGTGGTCTACGACCCTCGTGAGGTTACTCCTTCCGAGGTGGTGATGGACGTCACCCAAGGCGCGGGAGCCGACATGTCGGTCGAGGCGGCCGGAGCACCTGATAAAACGATCCCCGAAATGGAAAAGACCCTGGCAATCAACGGAAAGATCACACAGATAGGTCGAGCTGCATCACGAGTCCCGATGTACCTGGAAAGCTTCCAGATCAGGCGCGGCCAGCTGTTTGGCGCACAAGGGCACTCCGGTCATGCAATCTTCCCCTCAGTCATCCGAATGATGGGATCGGGGCTGATCGATAACTCGAAGATCATCACCTCTACCTTTCCGCTTGACCAGGCTCTCAACGCCCTGGAGAAAGCGACCAAACGCGAAGACGGAAAGATCATCATCAAGCCGTAAGGAGGAGAAATGGCCAAGTGGCTTACAACAGAACTTCCCCAGGTCGTATTTGAGGATTCCCAAGTCGGACGGTTGAAGAAGGAAGTCTGGGACGCCTCAGAGGACGAGATCAACCGGATCTTGGCGGAATATGAGATTCCCGCACCCTCGGAGATGGTAAAACCCGGATCCTACATCCAAACAACCCCCCGAGCACAGGTCGTGGAGAACCGGCGCAAGAACGATATTGTGATCATTCCCGTTGCCTCTACCGAGCGGCATGGTGATCACTCCTGCTCCGGGCATGACCTGTTTCAGGTGACGCAGCTCATCGAGGGGGTGAGGAGGTACACGGAGAAGAAAGGAAACCCGGTGAACCTAGTGTACTCGCCCCTCAACTACGGTGGGCACCCCTATCACCATGTGGGAATGCCGGGGACGGTGATCATGCCCGAGGAAGTCGTGCGGGAAACGCTGATTAACACAATGCTCGGGCTGTGGAACGACGGCTTCCGCAAGCAGCTGATCATCAACAACCACGGGCAACTGTGGATGCTCGAATCGGCGCTGCATGAGTTCATGTACCGCTACCAGCTTCCAGGGATCTTCCAGATCTTCGACTGGCACCGCTGCATACGTGAGTTCTTCGTCCCCTGCGAGAAAACCGGTTGGGAGACGGACTTTATCCACTCTGCCGAAGCGGAGACCTCGCTGGGACTCTTCCTCTTCCCTGAAGGGATGATCGATATGGATCACGCAATCGGCGGAGAGGGGAAGAGTTACTTGCCTGGTGGGCACTTCGATACCTCGGTCGACCCGTACAGCCGTCCACACCGCTGGTCTGAAGGAGAGGGCCAGAGTGCGATCGAGCTTGCCGCTGTGCCGCACGGCGCGGTTGGAAAGCCCGCCCTCGCCGATCCCAAGAAGGCAAAGCGGCCGGTAGCCGCGATCCTTCGGTATCTAACCCTTGTCCACGACGAGATCCTGGACGCATTCCCGCCAGGAAAGCTTCCTCCGGTGGAGGAAATCACCACACGCACAGAAGAGGAGATGGAACCATACCTGAGAGAGCCTGGCTCTCCGGGTTGGAAGCCGGTCTATGCACTGTCCCGACGAGGGTTCTAGATGCGCAATTGGCCACTGGGGTTGATCGTTCCCTTGCAGGACCCTACCCCGTTCTCTCCGTTTGCCCCGGGAAACTGGAGACAGGCATTGAGACGGGTCAAGGCTGAAGGGTACGATGGCGTTGAGCTAGCGATAACCAACCCCGCCAGGATCAATCCTGATACGGCCAAGGAGGCCCTCGAATCTGAGGGCCTCCGTCTCCTTTCCATCACCACCGGCCAGGCCGCAGCGAAAGAAGAGCTTTCCCTCTCTTCTCCCGATGAGAAGGTTCGCCGACGGGCGGTGGAGCGTATTCAGGCACACATGCAGTTCGCCAAGTCCTTTGGTGCGGTCGTAATCGTGGGGTCGTTGCGCGGAGCAGATGGCGATATGGAACTACTTGTCGAATCCTTATGCGAGTGCGCGACCTATGATGCTGAAGTCAGGATTGCTCTAGAACCATTGAACCGTTACGAGTCTCGCTTGGTGAATACAGTGGCTGATGGGCTCGACGTAGTAGAGCGAGTCAGCGCGGAGAACATTGGCCTCCTTGCTGATACCTTCCATGCAAATGTCGAGGAGTCAAACATCGGCGAAGCATTTCGCACTGCTGGCGATCGTCTGTTCCACGTCCATCTAGCTGACTCTAACAGATGGACTCTCGGATATGGGCACCTGCCTCTCGACGCGGTGTGGGAAGCGCTCGAAGCGATTGACTACGATGGCAGTTTGGTGATCGAGGCGTTTCCCTACCCGAATGCGGAGAAGCTTCTCGCCTCTGCAAAGACGATCAGGCTACAGTGGGTCTAAGGAGGACCACATGGAACTTGAAAGGCTTCTCGGGACCCACTACAAGATCTATGAACACTCTGTGTATAAGCTTCAAGAAGCAACCTTCGCTCTTGTTCGCAGATCGGAGGGACAGCGTTTGTTCCTTTCCGAATCCCTCCCGGGCTTTTCCGGAGAAGCATTAACAGAAGGGGGATTCCTCTGTCCCCTAACCGTTGAAAACGCCTTTTCTCTTAAACAAGTGTTCTCGTGGCTCTCACCCCGTCGAACTCCGGGAGGAGAAGCGAGCTTTGGTTTTGGAGACCGCCTCGGGTTGGCTACACCAGGGCATATCCGTGCTCTCGCAGGCGCAAAGGTCTTCCCAATACTGGTCCAGCAATCGGTCCGGGAGAATGCCCGCACCGGCCGCACCTTCGAGGAGGTGCTGGCCAAAGGCATATTCGGAGCCTTTCAGGAAGGGTACGAAGACGGTTTCGGCGCCGATGCCGACCACCTCAAGCGAATCAAAGACGCACTGCACGCCGCAGATCTCGGCTATACGTTCTTCACCTGTGACCCTGGGGATCATGTGGTCGCGTCGGAAGAACTGTCTTCGCAGGAGATTCAGGACCGATTCACGCACCTTCCGGAATCCGAAACGTTCCGTCGGGAGTACCTCGGACCATCGTTCAAGATAGACGGGTTGGGAACGCTGCGCTTCTCCGAGGAGGAGCTTGCCCGCGCCGCAGTAAAGTACGGGAGGGCGGTGGCGTTTGCCACTCGAATGTACCAGGCCCTGGTCGAACGTCTTCCGAAAGGTTTCGATTATGAGGTCTCTGTGGATGAGACGGAGACGCCCACGACTCCATTGGAACACCTGTTTGTGGCTCATGAGCTTCGACGGCGTGGGGTGGATTTCGTGAGCCTCGCCCCGCGGTTTGTGGGAGCGATGGAGAAGGGAGTCGATTGGAGGGGCGACCTGGAGGTGTTCCGCAGGGAGCTTGAAGCGCACGCCGCCATCGCTCGCGATATGGGCTCGTACCGATTGAGCCTCCACTCCGGGTCGGACAAGTTCACCCTGTACCCGCTCCTAGCGGAAGAGACCAATGGTCTGTGGCACGTGAAGACGGCTGGGACGAGCTACCTTGTCGCCCTGGAGGTGGCCGCCCATCGGGCTCCCGCCCTGTTCCGCGAGATCGCGAGCTTCTCGATATCACAGTTTGCGCATGAGCAGGCGAGCTACCACATCTCGGCCGATCCTTCTCGGATCCCTCCACTAGAGACACTGTCAGATGACGAGCTTCCGGAGATTATTGAAGAGCACAATGGGAGGCAGGTGCTGCACGTAGCCTTCGGATCGGTTCTACAAAATTCATTGGGGGATAAACTGCGCCTTGTGCTCGATGAATGGGAAGAGGAGCATTACGAGAGACTGGCCCAACACTTGGGTCGGCACCTGGAAGGATTGGGGGTGAGAAACGGTGGATGAACTAAAAGGGAAGGTCGCGGTGATCACCGGTGGGGCAGGCGTGCTCTGTACAGTAATCGCAGAGGGGTTGGCGCGAGAAGGGGTGAAGCTTCTCCTCCTCGATATCGTCGCCGAAAAGGCGGAGGAGACCCTCACCCGCGTGCGAAGCGCGGGAAGCGACGGGATCTTCCTGAAGACGAGCGTCCTCTCCCGGGAGGAGCTCGATCAGGCGGCGGCGCGGACACTGGGAGCTTTTGGGAGGGTTGATTTTCTGATAAACGGCGCCGGGGGAAATCACCCCAAGGCGACCACGAGCGCGGAGGTCCCGTTCTTCGATCTACCGGAGGGCGCGATCAGGTTCACGTTCGACTTAAACTTCATGGGGACGTTCCTCGCCAGTCAAGCCTTCGGTAAAGTGATGGCCGACCAGAAAGAGGGAGTGATCCTGAACATCGTGTCGATGAACGCGATCCGGCCGCTCACCCGCATCCCGGCATATTCCGCGGCGAAGGCGGCGGTGGCGAACTTCACCCAGTGGTTGGCGGTGCACATGGCGCAGGAGTACTCGCCGCGGATCCGGGTGAACGCGATCGCCCCGGGATTTTTTCTCACTGCGCAGAACCGCTTCTTGCTGAAGGAGGATAACGGGGAATTGACCCCCCGTGGTCGTCAGATCATCGACCACACGCCGATGGCGAGGTTCGGAGCCCCAGAGGATTTGGTCGGAACCGTGCGCTGGCTTCTGTCAAAGGATGCGGAGTTTGTCAACGGGATCATCATACCGATCGACGGAGGCTTCTCCGCGTACTCCGGAGTGTAGGAAAAGAGATGAAAAACGTCGTCATAGCACAGTCGGGCGGCCCTACCGCGGTGATCAATTCGTCCCTTCTTGGCGTGGTGGAAGCCTGCCGGAGCTATCCGGAGCGCTTCGGGCGAGTCTACGCTGCCTATCACGGTATCGAAGGTGTTCTCAAAGAGGAGCTTTTGGATCTGTCAGCACAGGATAAAGAGGAGCTTGCTCTCTTGCAGACCACACCAGCGGCGGGGGCGATCGGGACCTGTCGCTACAAGATCAAGCTAGAGCAGACAGAGGATCTTGAGCGGATAGTCGAGGTCTTTCGTGCCCATGGAATCGGGTTTTTCTTCTATATCGGCGGAAATGACTCGATGGATACGGCGCAGCAAGTGAGCGAACTCGCGCAAAAGAGCGGGTTGGACCTCGTCTGCGTCGGCGTTCCAAAGACAATCGATAACGACCTGGGCGATCAGGCGTTTGAGTTGATCGATCATACCCCGGGGTACGGATCGACCGCTCGGTATTGGGCGCACATGATTCAGAACCTGAACGAGGAGAATCGTGGTTCCTGTCGCTCTGATCCGGTGTTGGTAGTGCAGGCGATGGGGCGGCGGATCGGCTTCATCCCAGCAGCAGCACGCCTCGCCGACCCAGAGCGCGAGATGCCTTTACAGATATATCTCCCCGAAGAGGAATCGACTCTGTCAGAGCTTGCGGAGAACGTGAACCAGGGACTGCGGCGCTCCGGACGGGTGATCGTTGTGGTGAGCGAGGGGTTCAACGTGGGGGATCTCGGAGAGAGTAGAGACTCGTTCGGGCACACGCAATTCAGCGCGAGTGAGATGTCGGTGGCCCATGTCGTCGTCAACTACCTGAACCGAAATGGGTTGGCCGTTCGTGGAGCAGCGCGCGGGCAGATCCCGGGGACGGATCAGCGGGATTCAATAATCTATGCCTCCACCGTCGATCTCGAAGAGGCCTATTCTGTGGGGGGGCAGGCGGTGAGGATCGCCGTTACAGAGGGAACAGGGTACATGGCAACGATCAGGCGTGAGCCAGAGCCGGACTACACCGTCTCCTATGACAAGGCACCCCTTGCAGAGATGGCCAACTCTGAGCGGATCTTTCCCAAAGAGTGGATCGCGCCAAACAGGATCGACGTCACCGATGAGTTCCTGCGTTATGCCCATCCTCTCATCGGTGAGACCGGCCCAAGTGTCCCTCTTATCGGGGGGCTGCAACGCTTCGCCCGGTTGAAGCCGCTCTTCGCCGAGAAGAAATGTCCGGCGTACATCCCTTCGGAGGACCGATGAGGTCGAAACGTCGCAGACAAGCTGCGACGCTACACAAGAATGTGGCGTCGGACATTGCCCTGCAGGGCTTGTGTCTGGCGTTGAGGGGTGAATGCAGTGGACTACCGCGAAGAGCTTAAGAGATTTCGTCCAAAAAAAGACTTCCTCGTCTGTATCGATTCCGATGGCTGTGCGTTCGATACGATGGGGATCAAGCAACGGGAGTGCTTCTGCCCGTGGATGATTGCCTACTTCGGTCTTCAGCCGGTGGCTCAGGCCGCGCGGGAGTGCAAGGAGTTCGCCGATCTCTTCTCGAAGACCCGGGGGACGAACCGCCATATCACGATTAAGCGGATCCTCACCGAACTCCTTCCCACTCACCCGCAAGTGCAAGCCCGTAAGTTCGAGGTACCGGAGTTTCCGCACTACTTTGCCTGGGTGGATGATCCCCGAAGTCTCTTGTCGAACGACGGATTGAAAGAAGCGATCAAAGGAGCCGCAAGCGAAGAAGTACGGCGGGAATTGGAGCATATCCTCGCGTGGTCAGAGCGGGTCAACTGGGCCATTAAGGAGATCGTTCAGGGGATTCCTCCGTTTCCCTATGTGCGGGAGTCGCTCGTGAAATTACAGGATAAAGCGGATGTGGTCGTGGTTTCGGCGACCCCACTTGAAGCACTCAAGCGGGAATGGCAAGAGCACGATGTGGCGCGCTACACAGCACTTATTTGTGGCCAGGAGATGGGGACAAAGACAGAGCACATTGCTTCCATAGCTGGAGAGTACGCGGAGAACCATGTCTTGATGATCGGGGATGCGCCCGGGGACCGTAGGGCCGCCAGGGCAAACGATGCTCTGTTCTATCCGATCATTCCCGGCAAAGAAGAGATCTCTTGGAAGCGTTTTGTAGATGAGGCGATGGAACGGTTTTTCTCGGAAGGCTATGCTGGACGATACGAGGCGGAACTCAGTGAGTGGTTCGAGCGAGCCCTCCCTGATTCACCGCCGTGGGAGGTGGAGAGATGAAAGGTGCGAGTTTCGGGATAATCGGTCTTGCGGTGATGGGCCAGAACCTGGCGCTCAACGTGGAGAGCCGTGGGCTCACGGTTGCGGTCTACAATCGGACAGCGGAACGCACACGAGGGTTTATCAAGGAACACGGCGCGGGGAAGAAGATCATTCCTTCCTACTCTCTGGAGGAGTTCGTAGGAACGCTCTCGCGTCCCCGCAAGATCCTGCTCATGGTCAAGGCAGGAGCGGGCACCGACGTGGTACTAGAGGCTCTCCTTCCCTGGCTTGAGGAGGGAGACATCGTAATGGACGGAGGGAACGCCCACTACGAAGAGACCGAGAGGCGTCTCGTCACCGTTGAGGAACAGGGCATTTTCTACCTTGGCGTGGGAATCTCCGGAGGGGAAGCGGGTGCGTTGCACGGCCCGGCTATCATGGCCGGCGGCAGCAAAGCCGCCTACACACACGTCGAGGAGATCCTCAAGGAGATCGCAGCAAAAGGACAGCAAGGACCGTGTTGTGCCTACTTTGGTCCTGGATCCGCCGGCCACTATGTCAAGATGATCCATAACGGGATCGAGTACGCGATTATGGAGACGATCGCCGAGGCGTACGACTTGATGAAGCGGGGATTGGGGATGACGCCGGACGAGATGGCCGACGTCTTCGAAGACTGGAATGCCGGAGACCTCGGTGGGTACCTGTTTGAGATCACGGAGCGAATACTTCGTCATCCCGACAGCGAGACAGGCGGCGCCCTCGTTGACTCAATCCTCGACACCGCAAAGCAGAAGGGGACTGGCAAATGGTCCACCCAGTCTGCTCTCGACCTCGGAACACCAGCGCCGACGATCGCGATGGCCGTCTTCGCCCGCGCCCTCTCCGGCCTGAAGATAGAGCGTGCCGCGGCCGAGAAGGTCCTTCCAGGATCCGCGTTGCCGTTTAATACCTCGCGCGAGCCATTTGTGGAAGACCTGCGCGGTGCGGTTATGCTCACGGTCTTGGCGGCCTACGCGCAAGGGTTACGACAGCTACGGGACGCCTCCACAGAACGTAGCTACAACCTGGATCTTGCCGAGGCGGCCCGGGTCTGGATGGCAGGATGCATCATCCGGGCGAAGCTACTCGTACCGATTGAGAAGGCCTTCCAAGAACAACCGGATCTCCCTCTTCTCTTCCTGGCAGAACCGTTCCTATCGCTGTGGAAGGACAATCATCTTGCTCTGCGGCGGGTGCTGAGTCAGGCTCACGAGCATGGGATTCCGGTGCCGGTGATGAGCTCTGCCCTCGATTTTCTCGATGGGTATCGCTCCGGGCGGCTTCCCGCGAATCTGTTACAAGCCCAGCGGGACTTCTTTGGCGCTCATACCTACAACCGGATCGACAAGGAAGGGACGTTCCATACGGAGTGGGAAGAGGAATGATCCTTAGCTACGCTCCCGGACGCGCGATTGATATGCAAGAGGTGGAAGCACGCCTGGGACAGGCGATTGAAGAGCTAGATGTTGCCGGGAAAAGGGTGTTGGTGATCATTCCGGACAATACCCGCACCCTCCCCATGCCGACCTTCTTTGAGACGATATCCACCCATCTCTCTTCGCGCGCCCGGGAGGTCACGTTCCTTGTCGCTCTGGGGACCCATCCGCCGCTATCTGAGGATGAGCTTCGTGTACACCTTGGCCCACGGATGAGCGATTTCAGGAACATCCACATTGTGCAGCACGAATGGGATAACCCAGGGGCGCTTGCTCAGGTGGGGACAATCACCCGCGCGGAGATGGATAAGATCTCGACGGGGCTCCTATCCGAGGAAGTTCCGGTGACGATCAATCGAGCGGTGCTGGAACACGATCTGGTGATCATCCTCGGCCCGGTCTTCCCGCATGAGGTGGTCGGCTTCTCTGCTGGACACAAGTACTTCTTTCCGGGTGTCTCCGGACCGGAGATGGTGCATCAGTCGCACTGGTTGGGGGCGCTAATCACCAGCCCGAAGACGATCGGCCATAAGAACACCCCCGTTAGAATGATGATCGAGAAAGCGGCGACCATGGTCCCCACGCCTCGGTTGGGAATCATGCTCGTTATGCGTGGGCACGATTTAAAGGGTCTCTTCCTTGGGAAGGTTGAGGATGCTTGGTCGAAGGCTGTTGACCTCTCCGCCAAGGAGAACATCATCTGGGTGGAACATCCGTTCAAGACAGTCTTATCCATGGCTCCGCCGATGTACTGGGAGCTATGGACAGCGGGTAAGTGCACCTACAAGCTCGAACCTGTAGTGGCAGATGGCGGACAGGTGATCATCTACGCCCCTAACCTCTCCGAGATCTCAGTGACGCACGGGGAGCTGATCCGCCAAGTGGGGTATCACACACGCGACTACTTCCTACATCAATGGAAATGGTTCAAGGACGTCCCCCGTGCCATCCTTGCCCACTCCAGCCACGTAAAGGGGATCGGGACCTTCCGCGATGGGGTGGAACACCCCCGCATGGAGGTTACCCTCGCCACCGCTCTCTCAGAAGATCTCTGCCGCGAGATAAACCTCAGCTACCTCGATCCGTCAACGATCGATTCGGCCGAGTACGAGAATCGAGAAGACGAGGGAATCCTTGTCGTTCCCAACGCCGGTGAGATGCTGTTCCGGCTTGCGGATGGTACGGTGCCTGATATCGATGAGTTGTAGCCAGCTTCTAGCCGGGAACAATGTCCGTAAGGTCAAGCAGTTAGCCTTTCAAAGGGTCTTCGCTGTGTCGAGTGGGTAACGGTTTTCACCTTTGGTTATTCAGTGGCCCGCCAGGGATGTCCCGTTCCCTCGGGCAAGGAGAGCAAGGTCGGGATTGAACGCGCTTTAAATCTCCGATACGGTAAGTCGGGTCGCCTCTAGGCCGCTTTCTGCGGGACTACACCAAGGACGTATAATAGTATCTACAACCTGTCAGAGGTGGTACAGTGAAGGAGAAGAAGGTCATCCTGCGAGAGTTGCTCTTGAAGCACCCAGCCGATATCGCTGAGGTGCTCTCCAGCCTCTCCGATACTCAGGCGGTTGATCTCCTGCATCGCCTCTACTTACGGCAAGCCGCTGCCGAACCATTGGGGGAGATGGAGCCGGAGGAATCGGCTGAGCTCCTCGCCGAACTCGACCCCAAAGAAGCGATCAAGATCCTCTCCCGCATGGATCCCGACGACGCTGTCGACCTCCTCGAGGAGCTTCCCGAGAGCGAGCAGCAGGAGATCCTTTCCCATCTTGAACGACAAGAGGCCAAGATCCTCTCCGACCTCCTTGCCTATCCCCCGGACACGGCTGGCGGATTGATGTCGCCGGAGGTAGTCGCCCTGTCGCTCGATATGTCTGTTCAGGAGGGAATCGACCTTCTCCGTCAGCGTGTGGAGGAAGCGGAGACCATCTACTATGCCTACGCGGTCGATGATGATGGATGTCTACAGGGGGTACTGTCGCTACGCGATATGGCGCTCGCTCAACCGTGGACGCGCCTCTCTGCCCTCCTGCAGCCGGATGCGATCACTGTTCCGGTCGAGGCGGACGCGGAAGATGTGGCCCACCTGTTCGACAAGTACAACTACTATGCTCTTCCCGTAGTTGATCGACAGCAGAAGCTCCTGGGGATCATCACGATCGATGATGTGATAGATGTGATCCGCGACGAGGCAACTGAGGACATCTACGGAATGGCGAGTGTGCCGATGAACGAGGGAGTCGATACCACGTGGCTCGCCTCGTTGCGGATGCGTCTGCCATGGCTATACGTGCGCCTTGCTACAGCCCTCCTCGCAGCAGTGGTCGTGGGAGTATTCGAGGGGATGATCGCCAAAGTGGCGGCGTTGGCGGTCCTCATGGGAGTGATCGCTGGGCAAGGAGGAAGCGCTGGGATGCAGACAGTGACGATCATTACGCGCGGGATGGCGTTGGGAGACCTAGAGACGCAGGAGGGACTACGCCTTCTCGGAAAGGAGGCCGTCCTTGGCCTGGTAAACGGCCTTCTCATCGGAATGACCGTTGGGGTCATAACCTACGTGTGGAAAGGGGAGATCCAACTGGGGGTGGCGGCCTGTCTAGCTATGCTCTTGAACATGGTGGCCGCAGGTATTAGCGGTGTTGCGATCCCACTCGGATTGCGCAAACTGGGAAAGGATCCGGCGATCGCCTCGGGGATCTTCCTGACCACGGTCACCGATGTCCTCGGTTTTGTGTTCCTATTCGCGTTGGCAAGAATTTTCCTCCCGGAGATCTGATGAATGCAAGAGCATCCTCCCTTCCGAGCTGGTCCTACCCTCTCCTCCTCGCGCTTCTGGGGATTATCCTTGTGGTGGGGCACCTCTCCCCGGTTCTCCAGATAGGGGTCGCGTTGGAGAGTCTCCTCTTCTTGGCGTACCTCGCCTTCCGTCCGCGCCGCAAGCCACAGGAGAGCCACGCGGTTGCGAACCTTCTCCCCCTATTCCCAGGACACCTTCTCCTCCTCTTTGCCCTCTCCCTCCTTCCGGAGACGAAGACTTATATCGTGCTCCTGTGGATGATCCTCCCTGCGGCGAGTGTCCTCTACGACTTGGTCGCTGGTTGGGCGGGAGACTGGGAACGGACGCGGATGTCGATTTTGGGGACCCTTTACTGTATAATTTGGACCGCTCTTTTTATCCTTCTAGAGCGTGTAATCGCTTTAGGGAGGGGATTACAAGGAAGAGCAGAGATTAAGCTGATCGTCGTTTTCGGCGTGGTAGGCGTTATCTTTTTGGGATTAGGAGTCTACCGCCATTGGCATGCGAGCAGGCTTTTCAAGGAGTGATAGTATGAGTAGAATGGTTCTTTTCATCACAGGGTTACTGGTCCTCCTCCTCGGGGTGGCAGCGTTCGGTCAGGAGGCAGCGCCAGCTGCGGGAAGCTCGGTTATCTCGCTCGTCGTTATTCTCGCGGTCTTTGGGGCGGTCTTCTACTTCATGTTGATCCGCCCGCAGCGCAAGCGTCAGACAAAGCACAACGAGCTCGTGACAGGGCTTAAGCGGGGAGACAACATAGTTACTGCCGGCGGAATCTATGGAGAGATCGATTCGATTGGCGATACTTCCATCGTTATAAAGCTCGAAGATGGCGGGAAGATTCGTCTCGCCAAGAGCAGCATCGTGAACAAGCAAGCTAAGTAATCGCGAAGGAGGGTTTTGAGAGAATGGCACACAGTAACATGACAAGAAATGACTGGCTTCGGTTTGGAACAGTCCTCCTCGTTGCCCTCGGCTCGCTCGCTCTTCTCTACCCGTTCTGGCCATTGAAGGACGTTGTGAACCTCGGTCTCGATCTGCAGGGTGGGGTTAGGATGGTCCTTGAGGCACAGGATGTAGAAGGGATGGATGAGGGTCAGAAGAGAGATACGCTCGATCGGGTCATTGCCATTCTCAATAACCGCGTTGACCAGTACGGCCTTTCCAACGCCGAGATCAAACGGATGGGAACGTCGAGGGTCTTAGTGAACCTCCCTGGAACTAAGGATCCCGAGGAGGCTCGCAACCTGATCGGTCAGACTGCGATGCTCGAGTTTCGTAAGGTGGTTGAAGCGGGGACGAGCCCCAACTCCGACCTCGTTCCCACCTCTGCCACGCAGGAGGTCCTGTATAATCGGGAGGGGATTCCCTACATCGTGGAATCAACACCCTTGCTGACCGGGGCGGCCCTTGCCGACGCGAATGTGCGCACCTCTCAGTCGATGCAGACTGCTGGAAAGCTCTTTATCTCTCTCGCGTTCAATCAAGAGGGGGCGCAGCAGTTTGTGGAGGCGCTTCGCCACCTGAAAGGGGACAACCCTGATACACCACAGAACGAAGGGGATCTCCTGGCGATCGTGCTCGACCACATCATCTACAGCGCGCCGCGGATCACCGATTCGATCAAGACGGCCGCTGCGCAGGGTTGGCGGTCGGTACAGAATTCGACCACCATTAGCGGACAGTTTACCAAGGAGGAGGCGACCCGGATTGCGATCGTCCTGCGTGCCGGTGCCCTCCCGGTTGCGGTGAAGGTCGTCAAAGAGAACACGGTCGGCCCGACATTGGGGAACGATTCGATCCGGCGCGGGATGATCACCATCGTGGCCGGGTTCATCATCATCCTCTTCTACATGCCGGTATACTACCGTGCTCTAGGAATCGTCGCTGACGTCGCGCTTGTTCTCAACATGTTGATCATCTTCGGGGCGCTGGTCGTTTTCAGTGCGACCCTCACCCTCCCGGGGATCGCTGGTATCATCCTGACGATTGGTATGACGGTCGACGCCAACGTGATCATCTTCGAGCGGATCAAAGAAGAACGGCGTACCGGGAAGTCTCCGCTCGCCTCGGTGCGAGCTGGGTTTGAGAAGTCACTCTCCACCTTGCTCGACGCGAACATCACGACGCTCCTCACCGCGCTTATCCTCCTTCTGATCGGGACCGGTCCGATCAAGGGGTTTGCGATCACGCTGGGGATCGGTGTGGTTGGTAGCCTGTACTGTGCCTTGGTTGCTAGCCGACTCCTTCTGGAGAGGGCCGGCTTTGCCGAGCATATTCCGGCGAAGGTGCAGAGCCAGTCGTAACGCTAAGGATCAGTTTAAGAAGCGCATCGGAAGGACGAATGCCGCCGCGCTTGACTTCGAGGTCAAGGTTGATCCCCAAGTCGAGTGCGGCGGTTAGCCTTTGCGCCGAGTACCCCTTTGCCTGTGTCGCGAGTCGGCGGACGAGCCAGGATGGCGTTCCGAGTAGCGTCGACATCTTCGCCTCTGCGACCTTGGAATCAAGGAGGACCCGCACCATCAGGAGTTTCGTCAGGTGGCGTACGACCCCGGAGAAGACCCGCCCAGGGTCCTCGTGCAGGCGAGAGAGTGTTGCGAGGCTCTCGGGAAGGTTGTGCTCTCCAATGCGGTCGAGGAGCGGGTAGATCGATCCCTCCCCCGTAGAGAACCCTACCTTCTCGATCGCGACGCGATCGATCGTCCCTTCGGAAAAGAAAGAGCGAAGCTTTCGCGCCTCCTGCGAGAGCACGAGAAGATCGCCATTGCACCGTGAGATCAATCCATTCAGTGCCTGCGGATCGAGATGAACCCCCTGCGCGGTCATCAACTCAGAGGCCGTGCGTTCCAAGACCTTTCCCTTGACAGGAGGGAGGGCCTGCACTATTCCGCGCTTTCTGGCTGCCTTGATGAGCGGGCTCGTCCCCTTCAACCCCGGCGCGAGGAACGTGAGGTACGTCTCTGAAGGGAGATCCCGTTCGATGAGGGCGGAGAAGGGCTTCGCCTTGATCGTCTCTGCATGACGGACGACGAAGTGACGGCTCTCAGCAAAGAGAGAAGCGGACTGAAGCTCCACCATAAGGGCGGAAAGATCAAGCTCGTCGCCGAACAAGGTGTGTCGTTCGGCCTCTGGATGTTCTTCTATGATCCTCGTGTGGCGAGCCTGCAGGGCCTGCTCGCAGCGGAACGGATCGCCGCAGATCAGGGCTAATTGTGGTTCGGACATAGATCCTCGCTATCAGGTAAGATGGTTAGATCTTAGCCAGCTCTCGTGTGGGGAGCAATGGGGCGGGGTTCTCATCCTCGTCCGGCTGATCCTGGTGATCGTCCAGACCTACTTCTAGGCTTCTTTTCGTGGACAGAAAGGGCTGAGAGATCGGGGTTTTGTGGTCAAACCTTCATTCTTGGTGTTATTTTAGGAAGCAAGCGGTTTGTAGAGAAACTGAAGCCCCTGCTTGCCGGCCGAGCTGCACTGAAGGAGATCCCACGCAGGGAGCGCCTCGCTACTCGTCCAATCTTGGCCAAGTTATCCGCTGATGTACCGGATAAGCAAGCGCGAAATCAACAGATCCACGAAGCGGCTAGTGTCGTGAGTACACCCTCAAAGAAGTTGGCAACTTCCTGAAGTTCCATTACTCAACAGTCAGTGTGATTGAGAGGAAGCGTCTATGAAGAGAAAAAATAGCAAAAAAAGATCTGGCGTTCTCATTATGCTGAGGCTCATGAGACACTGTGAATGTAATGCTCTTAGTAATGGAATCAGAGGCAGCCTGGTTCATCTGGACAACGACCTGAATCATCGGCTTGCCTCCTTTACGGGTTCGCTGCTGGTTAGTAGCGGAAGGACAAGAGAAGCATATAGAAACACCTAGGTAATCTCAAGTACAAGTTCTGCATCCTCTTTGAGTGCTTATGACCCAGGGCAGTTGACTCGCCTAAGGTTGGATTAGCAGCCTGACGGAGAAGCGACAGAACAGGCCTTGACTTATGCCATCAAGGCCGCCATACTGTCCAGATAGGACTAAAAGAGGTCCGTATGATCAAATACGCGTTTTGGAACAACAAAGGTGGCACAGGCAAGACGAGCCTAATTTTCCAGACACTTTGCCGGTATGCAAATCTCAATCCTGAGAAGAGAGTACTGGCTGTTGATGTTTGCCCTCAGGCAAATCTTTCGGAAATCCTCTTGGGTGGACTTACCAATCACGGGAGTGATAATTTACTCAAACGCCACGGGCTGGTGCAGCGGTGTTCAATCGGCGGCTACTTCCAGATTCGATTGCCCAGTCCTTACACACTTCCTAACTTCAGAACAGATGACTTCCTCACTACTCCAGAAGAATACAACTCGAACATACCTCCAAACGTTGATCTCTTGTGTGGAGATCCGTTGCTCGAACTTCAGGCAAACGCGATCAACACTCTTGCGAACACGCAGATACCTGGAACTGACACATGGATACAGATCATCGATTGGCTTGGAGATCTTCTCCAACAAGTTGACGACCAGTATGATGTGGCCTTCATTGACGGCAATCCAAGCTTCTCTATCTATACGCAAATTGCCTTGTCAATTGCTGATCAGCTGATTCTTCCGGTCATGGCAGATGATTCCTCGCGGCGAGCAATTCAGAATGCATTCTCACTTGTGTACGGGTTGAAACTTCCTTCTGACATATACACACAGCATGCCTTCGCGACCAGACTGAGAGCTGCCGGGCGCCCTCTACCGAAGGTCCATCTGATTGCGAAGAACCGTCTTACTCAGTACATGGGGCCAGCTTCGGCCTATGCAGCTGTGTTGCTATCGATAGAAGAGGATGTGATAGCGTTGAAAGCAAACTATCCTGACATCTTTACTTTCAAGAATATAGCAAACGGAATCGTTGACATCCGCGATTTTCAGACGACCGGAGTAGTGGCATTTGCGAAAGGGTGTCCCTTCTATTCGATGCCAATGGGTAGGCTTGACATTGGGGGGCATCGAGTGCGCGTAAATCCAGACTACAGGCAACACTGCATTGATGCCATTGACGATTTGGTCAACAAGCTTTGAGAGTGTTGTGGAAGTAGCTGTTCGCAAATGTCTCGTTTGTTCTAACGGAGAAGCAGCAAAGCCTAGCAGGGGACACTCACCAGCGGTGTGACCCAAACGTGTGGAATCCTGGAGCAGATTTTCGGAACTGACGTCAAAAGCGAGGGTGTATGGTTGGTGAAAGTCCAATACAGAGAAGCATTAGCGACTTACCCTGACCCCGAGTCATGAGGCGGTGTCCGTAAGGAGATGGGTGTAGCAGTGGCAGGGGCAGATGTGAGCCAGGTATTCAGCCGCGAAATCGATACTAATACTTCAGGGTGCCTCCGCTCTGACGGCAGCGAGGGGCAACATCGGACGTACCGCTGAATCGCGAGGTACGTTCGGACCCTGCGCGGCCTGAGACCCCGTGCGCGCATCGAAGCACACTTTACGGAAGACCGGCGATCCCGTGGTTGGTGATAGTTGTACTGTGGTCCGCACCATGAATCCTAAACTGAAGTTCCTGGCGATTTTGGGTCTGAAATTAAGCGGTAAGCCTGTTAGTATACGCCGTTGAGCGGACATATGCCATCCATTTTGTAGCCATGTATGTCTTACCGATCTACTTGATATTTCTAGTTTAATATATATAATAGTAGCCATGCACATCGATATTGTCCCCAACCGTAACTCGAAACCAACGATCCTCCTGCGAGAGTCCTACCGCGAGTGTTGGCAACGCTTAGAAATTGACCCTTTCACCGTTTAGTTTTTGACCCACCACTTGGCTGTCCGCAGTGTACCATGAGGCACACTCCCTCGTCCAACTTCTCCCTGTTTAAGCTTCACAGTCACTCCTTCCTCCTCTGACTCATCCGGTACGACGGTCCCTTAGTCGTCAGGATGTGCGCGTGGTAAGCAAGCCGGTCCAACAGAGCTGTGGTCAGCTTCTCATCACCCAATACCTGCACCCACTCTGAGAAGGCGAGGTTGGTGGTGACGATGGTCGACTTGCGCTCATGACGCTCCGAGAGCAGGTTGAACAACAGCTCTCCCCCAGCACGGTCGAACGGGACAAACCCAAACTCATCCACAATCAACAGTGCTGCCCGCTTAATGCGTTGATGAACTCTCCCCAGTGTACGTGCATCACGTGCCTCGAGAAGATCCCGCACCAGATCCGCTGCTCGGGTGAAAACTACCCGGTATCGCCTGCGAGCAGCCTCCGCCCCGAGGGCGATCGCCAGATGGGTCTTCCCCGTACCGATCGGTCCGGCGATCACAACATTCTCTGCCGCTTCAATGTACGCGCAGCTGCTAAGCTCAATGACTCGCTGTTTGGATACCCCCGCTAACACATCCCAGTCGATCTGGTCCAGTGTCTTGACGTCAGGGAAGCGCGCTTCCCGCAGCCTACGTGCCGCTGTCCGTTCCTGCCTTGAGCGTAACTCCTCGTCCAGCAGTTCGCGCAGAAACTCCGCGTACGACCACCCACTCTCTCCCGCCTGACGGGCAA
>Ga0307428_1000085_pt1 | contig 83487 bp, 74 predicted proteins | sample SalMarWE160240MG_FD_202161 | JGI IMG/M metagenome (GOLD analysis project Ga0307428, IMG submission 202161) | Salt marsh sediment microbial communities from the Plum Island Ecosystem LTER, Massachusetts, United States - WE1603-240 | ecosystem: Environmental > Aquatic > Marine > Intertidal zone >...
TATTTTTACAATCCTTCTCTTGTTACTTGTCTTATTACTAACCAAAGAAAGTATTATTAATATACAATATTTTTTCTTCTAACTACCCCACTAAAGTTTACACTAACGATTACCTCTAACTACCCCACTAAAGTTTACACTAACACCCCCGAAAATTAAAGATTGAGATAAGAAAAGAAAACAAAGAAAGTAATTTTCAGGAAACAATTGCTTACTCTCCATATTCTAACCATCAAGTACTGGTTAAATCTTTTACTTTAGAACAGATGATGCAAAATAAGACAGAGGCTTTTTTAGACAGAAAAGAAATAAGAGACGTATTTGATATAGAATTTTTAACCAGAAAGGGAATTAACATTTCAGCAAAGAATGAAGAATTAAAAAAAATTAAAGAAATCATTAAAGGATTTGAAAAAAGAGATTACTATGTAACCTTAGGTTCTCTTTTAGATGATGATATTAGAGAATATTATAAGAAAGATAATTTTACATATTTACTGGGCATTATCGATGAGCATCTTTCTTATGAATAAAATTCTGTTTTTCTCTGTTTTTGAAGAGCCCAGTGTCTTGGGCATCTCCTGGTAAACAGGCTCGAGAAAATTTCAGAGTTATATTTTTAATTTTTTGGTGTTTTTACAAATAAAAGAGGGAATACAATATCACTTAGGCAGCAGGGGATCCAAACAGAGAGAAATAAAAAAATAAAAATAACAATGTAAGTAAACCAATTCAAGGTTTGTCCTAAAGCCATAATAATATGGAAGAGTGAAGCCCAGGTGCTAAGGAGAACATGACCAAAGTGAGGGAATTTTGTAGAAGGTCTTAGATATGCTGTTCCAATACCGAATAAGGCTAAGGGGTTAACCAGCCACCATTTTTCAATAAAACCCAAATGAATTTCTCGATGAGGCATATTAAGCAAAATTTCACCCAGATAGGGGATTACTGAATCGCTTAATGTAGCTATTCCGATAGAACCCACATAACCGATGAAGATTAAAATTCCCAGGTTGCATTTTTTTTTGTAAGGGTAACATTGGTAAAAATTATACATAGAGGCAGTAACCAGTGCACTTAGAAAAACATGGATGGGGTGAAGGATATAGAAAATATTATAGGCAGATTCGGAAGGTAGTTTTTGAAAAAATATTATCAGAATTATTCCGGTAGCAGCCCCGAAAGCAGTAAAAGGCATATGTTCTTTTAATTCTTTAAGGATTTGTTTGTGCATTTCTTCCCCTTATTTTTTAAGCCAAAACATTTTTAGGCGGATAGAGTGTATGGGTAATAATTATTTAATTAGGTTATAATAATATGTTATACTTATAAAAGTAGAGAAGTCAATAAAATTTCTAATTAATCTCAAATTTTTATTATCAAAATTAAATAATCGAAGAAGAAAAGAGGAAACAGAGATTGAAGATTGGATGCCATGTTTCTATCGCCGGGGGAATAGATAATTCTGTTGTTCGGGCTGGGGAATTAGGCTGTAATACTATGCAGATATTCTCTAAGAATGCATCTACCTGGCGGGAGAAGATATTAAAAGAGGACGAAGTAGGAAGTTTTAGAGAGAATTTAAAAAATTCTGGTATCACGCCGGTCTTTATTCATGCTTCTTACCTGATAAATTTAGCCTCACCCACAGATTCACTTTATCATAGGTCAATTAAGGCATTTGTTGAAGAGATGAAAAGAGCAGACCTTTTATTGCCCAATCCTTATCTGATTATTCACCCGGGAGCCCATACCGGAGCAGGGGAAGAATACGGAATCGAAAGGATAATCAGAGCCCTTAATATTATTTTAGAGAAAAGTGCGGATTTAGGTTTAAAGACGATGATATTATTAGAGGATACTGCCGGTTCCGGTACACATTTGGGCTATACTTTTTACCAGTTAAAGAGGATGATAGATGGGGCGAAAGATAAAAAGAGAATAGGAATATGCTTTGATACCTGCCATGCCTTTGCAGGAGGATATGACCTTTCACATCAGGAAGGGATCGAGCAGAGCTTAGAAGAGCTTGAAAAATATGTAGGTCTAGATAAGTTAAAGGTGATACATCTTAATGATTCAAAATTTCCTTTGGGTTCACGAAAAGATAGGCATATGCATATTGGTAAAGGATATATAGGGCTGGAAGGTTTTAGAGTGTTAGTGAATCATAAATATCTAAAAGACCTACCTTTTATTCTGGAGACTCCCAAGCATGACGAAAAAGATGATATAAGAAATATTAATTTAGTAAAGAGTTTGATACAGGGGACGGTTCTCCGTGTTAATTTAGTTTAAAATTTAAAATTATTATTAACACAGAGAACCGTCCCCTGTATCAAAGTTGAGGGTTTGAGTGGATGCCGGTAGAGAAAATCTTAAATGAATTAAAAAAATATAATAAGATAAGCTCCCATTTTACTACCTGGAGGCATATTCCGACTAAATCTGCAATTTATGAGGAATTTCCGGAGTGGGTAGAGGATAAACTGGTAAGGGTTTTGAAAGAGAAAGGCATTAGTAAACTTTATTCTCATCAGGCTTCCGCCTTGGAATTTATAAGGAACAAAAAGAATGCAGTAGTAGTCACACCTACTGCCTCAGGCAAGACTCTCTGTTATAATCTGCCGGTATTGGATTCTATCTTAAAAGATGAAAATAGCCGAGCTCTTTATATGTTTCCCACTAAAGCTTTATCTCAAGACCAATTAACTGAATTGTATCAATTAGTATCAGCCTTAGATGAGGGGATTAAAACTTATACTTATGATGGAGATACTCCTTCTTCCGCTCGGCAAGCTATCCGCAAGAAAGGGCATATTGTGGTAACCAATCCGGATATGCTCCATTTGGGGATATTGCCTCATCATACTAAATGGATGGAATTTTTTGGAAATTTGAAATACGTGGTAATTGATGAGATTCATATTTATCGGGGAGTATTCGGAAGTCATCTGGCCAATGTAATCAGGAGATTGAAGAGAATCTGCCGATTTTATGGTTCGAATCCTCAATTTATCTGCTGTTCGGCAACTATAGCTAATCCCCGGGAGCTTTCTCAGAAGATTGTAGGAGAGGATTTTGTTCTGGTTGATAATAATGGCGCCCCGCAAGGCGAGAAACATTTTTTATTTTATAATCCTCCGGTAATTAATAAAGAATTAGGAATAAGGAAGAGTTTAATTAAAGAAGTAGCCCGTTTTGTGGCCTATTTTTTAAATTATGATATTCAAACTATAATCTTTGCGCGGAGCCGTCTTACTACCGAAGTCCTGACCAGTTATTTAAAAGATTTTTTAGCCAAAACGGGGAGGCCTAAGGATATAGTCAGAGGTTATAGGGGAGGTTATTTACCTAACCTAAGGCGTGAAATAGAAAAAGGTTTAAAAGATGGGGAGATAAAAGGAGTGGTAAGTACTAATGCACTGGAGCTGGGCATAGATATTGGCCAGCTTGACGCCTGTTTTATGGCCGGATATCCCGGGACTATCTCCAGTACCTGGCAGCAGGCGGGAAGGGCTGGGCGCCGATCCAATAGTTCAATAGCTATCTTAGTTGCTTCCAGTAATCCTTTAGACCAGTTTGTAATAAATCATCCTGATTATTTCTTCGGGGAATCACCGGAGAGTGCAGTTATTGACCCGGATAATTTGAGTATTTTGGTCAGTCATATAAGGTGTGCTTCTTTTGAATTGCCCTTCGAAGAGGGAGAGAATTTTGGAACTAAAAAGCTACGGAATGTTCTGGAGTATTTAGAGAAGGAAGGTGTACTTCATTATGTGGAAAAGAAATGGTATTGGATGAGCGAAGTCTATCCCACTGAGGAGATAAGTTTGCGTAGTGCTTCGGTAGATAATTTTGTAATTATCGATACTACTGAACAGCAGGAACAGGTTATCGGGGAAGTGGATAAGGCCAGTGTTCCCACCCTTATTTATGAAGGGGCTATTTATCTTCATGAAGGCGAACAATATGCTATTCACAGGTTGGATTATCAGAATCAGAAGGCTTATGCAGAGAGAGTTAAAGTTAATTATTACACTGATGCCCAGGACGAGACTAATATTAAAGTTTTAGATGTATTTGAGAAGGGTGAAGAATTAAATATGGAACATGCTTACGGGGAAGTGGCCATTACTACCGTTTCTACCTGCTATAAAAAGATAAAATTTTATACTCATGAAAATATTGGTTTTGGTGAAATATCTTTGCCTCCGGAGGAGATGCACACCACCGCTTATTGGCTTGCTTTGGCTGATGATATTAGTGCATTGTTAAAGCACCAGGAAAGTGAAGGCACATCTTTTAATTTAAGCAGTGGGCTTTTAGCCCTATCTAATGTTCTTATTAATGTTGTTCCTTTATATGTTATGTGTGACCCTCAGGATATCAGGGCAGTTTCGGAAGTGCGTTCTCCTTTTACCGGAAGGTCGACTATTTATATCTACGATAATTATCCCGGGGGAGTAGGATTTAGCGAGAAGATGTTTGAACTGCGTCGGCCTTTACTGCAGGCAGCTCAAGAATTAATTCTTGGCTGCGGATGTGAAAAAGGCTGTCCCTCCTGTGTGGGACCCATTGATGAAGTGGGTATAAAGGGCAAGGAGAGTGCTCTTTTAATTTTAAAGGAGGCCTTGAGTTGATTATGGACCTAAAGAGTCGACTGGAAAAGATTGCCCAGTTAAAGAAGAATATAGATAAAATCAATCAGTCACAAAAAGAGAAAAGTTTAAAGACCGTAGAAGCAGAAGTAAAGATAGAAGAAGTAGTATCAGGAAAGTTTATTTCCACTCCTTTTGGAGACAGTTTTGTTCGGGAAAATTATTTTCCTCAGGATTATATGTGTGGGGAGGTTGAACTTTTTCAAATTTTTCAATCTTCTGCCAAAACAATTTCTAGTTTAGCCAGAGATGACAGATTAAAAAAAATAGATATTAATAAAACTGTCTTTTTGGATACAGAAACTACCGGGTTGGCGGGAGGAGCAGGGACTTATATTTTTCTTGTGGGAGTAGGATATTTTGAAGGAGACCAATTTTGTGTTCGACAGCATTTTATGCGGGATTATAATGAAGAACGAGCCCTGCTATCAGCACTAAATGAATTTCTTTCCAAATATGAGGCGATAGTTTCGTATAATGGTAAGACTTTTGATTTTCCCTTAATTCAGAGCCGCTTTATTATGTCCGGGATGAAATTAAATTTACAAGATCCCGGTCATTTTGATTTACTTTATCCTGCTCGCCGTTTGTGGAAAAGAAGATTGGAGAATTGTTCACTATCTACAGTAGAAAGAGATATACTGGGGGTAATTAGAGAAAACGATGTTCCGGGCTATCTTGTCCCCGAGATTTATTTCAGATATCTTAAAACCAAAGATGCTCGAGCATTAAAACAGGTATTTGAACATAATTTACAGGATATTCTTTCTCTGGTAGCCCTGGTCAGCAGGATGTGTTTTCTGGTAGAAGATCCTTTGAATAATACCAAATACGGGATGGATATTTTCAGCATAGGTAAGATGTTTGATGAAGAGAAGAGATATAAGCAGAGCACCCACTATTATACTGAAGCTTTAAAACACAATTTAGCAGAGGAAGAGATCTTAGAGATATTAAGATTGTCTTCTTTTGCTTTTAAGAGACAGGGGAAATGGGAAGAAGCAGAAAAAATATGGAAAGAGATAATAGAAAGAAGCCGAGAGTTTATCTATTATCCTTATGAAGAGTTAGCAAAATATTACGAACACCATTTAAAGGATTATCAAAAAGCAGAGGCGGTAGTAAAAGAAGCTCTAAATATTGAAGAAAATATTTTTCTAAGAGAAAAATTACAATATCGTTTAAATCGAATAAAAGGTAAACAATAGTGCCATGTACAAAAGTTTACCTTTAATAGAAAAGGAGTAAGAGATGGAGAAGAAGAATTATACTGTGAAAGATTGGCCGAATGAGGAAAGACCGAGAGAGAGGTTAGTTGAGCATGGCGTAGATTACTTGACAGATGCAGAATTATTAGGAATAATATTGGTTAAAGGTTATCAGGGGAAGACATCGGTGGAAGTAGCGAAAGATTTATTATCAGAAACAAAGAGTTTAAGGAAATTAGATTCTTTAAGTTATCCGGAGATGAGTTCTGTTAAAGGGATAGGCCTGGCTAAATTTGCCCAAATAAAGGCAGCTCTTGAGATAGGAAAAAGGCTTTTAAGAGAGACCAATTTGCCTAAAAAGAAAATCCATAATGCTGCTGATTTAGTAAATTATTATGGACCATGTATGAGAGATTTAAAAAAAGAAAAATTTAAAGCAATTTTATTAGATGTAAAAAATAAAATTATCAAGGATATTGATATTTCAGTAGGGAGTTTAACGGAAAGCATAGTCCATCCCCGCGAGGTATTAAAAGAGATAATCAAAGAATCTGCTGCCTCGGTTATATTTTTACATAATCATCCCAGCGGAGAATCAAATCCCAGTAAAAATGACTTAGATATTACTGAGCGCCTGGCGGGTGCCTGTGAACTGGTTGGAGTAAAAGTACTTGATCATATAATATTAGGAGAGGATAATTATTTCAGTTTTGCCCAGGAGGGCTTATTGAAAAAAGTAGGGGCAGACTTTGTGTCTACCCTAAAAGGAGTTAGCAATAGATGAAAAGTAATTTATTTATAGAATTTTGTCCTTATTGTGGTTATAAATTAGTCAGAAAGATGTTGGAAGGAAGAAAAAGATTGTATTGTTCGAGGTGTGGGAAAATATATTACGAAAATCCTACTCCGGTAGTAGCAGTGATAGCCGAAGATGATGAAGGTAAAATATTGTTAATCAAAAGAAAAATAGAGCCTTGCAAAGGTGAATGGGCTTTACCGAGCGGGTTTATGGAGTTAGATGAAAGTCCCATAGAAGCGGCTTTGAGGGAATTGGCTGAAGAGACCGGGTTAAAAGGAAAATCGAAGAAGCTGATAGGAGTTTATTCCAATAATAGCGAAATTCATGGTTATTTAGTTAGTATAATCTATGAGGCAGAAATAGTGGGAGGTGAACTTTGTGCCGGTGATGATGCGGAAGAGGCAGAATTTTTTACGGTTAATCAACTTCCTTCTTTAGCTTTTAAATCTCACCGGGAAGCCTTAAGAGAAGTTTTAAGATAAAGGTTTTAATTTCAATTCAAATTTTACATAGAATTATTTGATTGTATGCGATTATTTTTAAGAATAAAAAGGAGAAAACAATGGAAAAAGCAATTTTTTTTAAAGTTAATGAATTGAAAATAAAAAAGGTTTTAGAAGATTCTACGTTAAGGGTTGTGACAAATAAAAATACAATGGTAACCTTTTTTGAATTTGGTCCAAATACCAATATTACGCCTAAACATAAACATCCACATGAACAAATAGCAACAGTAACAGCGGGCTCAATAAAGATGGTTGCAGGAGGGGAGAGCAAAATTTTAAAAGTAGGGGAAGGAGTAGTAATCCCTCCCAATGTAGAACATGAAGTTACTCCCTTAGAGCCAAACACTAAGGTAATGGACGTTTTTTATCCTATACGAGAGGATTATCTTTAGTAAAATTAAATAAATTAAAGGAGTATATGATTGAAAATCTTAGCTTTAGATTTTGATGGAGTAATTGTAGATAGTGTTTTAGATTCGCTTTTTGTGAGCCGTAATGCCTATTTAAGATTTTATGGCCCAGGGAAAAAGAAATATTTTGGGGCAGAGCTTTTTACTTTCGAAAATTGGGAAGAGACTAAAAAGCAGTACCAGAAAGAGATAAAATATTACCGCACCCTAAGGCCTTATATTCGGGGAGCAACCGATTATGGTTTGATCCAGAAATTAATGGAAGAAAATAAATCTATTAAGAATCAGGAAGAATTTGACAATTATAGAAAGACAGTGAAGTTTGATTTTGAAGCCTATGAAAAAGAATTTTATAAAGAACGAGAAAGACTTCAAAATATAAATTACAGAGCCTGGTTTAATTTAGAGCCACCCTATCCCAAAGCAATAGAAGGGATAAAGAAATTATTAGAAGAAGGAATTAAAATTGTGATTGCTACCTCTAATAGAAGAAAAGCAATTGCCAAGTCTTTTACCCCTGAATATTTTGGTTTTACCATTAAACCGGAAGATATTTTGGATAAGAGATTTGGAGAAAACAAATCCGAGCAAATGAAGCATATTGTAAAATCATATAATATCAAGTTTGAAAAAATCTATTTTGTAGATGATCAGGTAAACCATTTGATTCAGACCAAAACTTTAGGAGTAAAAGTTTTTTTAGCTGGTTGGAGCTATGCAACTGATATTCAAAAAGAGGAAGCCCGAAAACAAAATATTCCAATTATTGAAAGAGAAGAAGATTTTTATCCAATTGTTGAAGATTCCTTAAGCGAAAAGATTGAAGAGCAAGTATAATTCTAATTTCGTAGGACAGGCGTCTCGCCTGTCTGATTTGGAAAATAGATATATTTTTATATTTATCCGTTAAAATATTTAACAAAAATAAAAAAATAGAAGAAGGAGAATAAAATGAAAATAGTAGATTATAAGGAAGTTAAAACTGAAGCCGTAGATTTTGAAGAAGCTAAAGATATCAAAGTAAGGTGGCTTATTTCTGATAAAGATAAGGCCCCAAACTTTGCTATGAGGTTGTTTGAGGTTGCTCCGGGAGGGTATAGCCCTTTACATACTCACAATTGGGAACATGAAGTATTTATTTTGGAAGGTGAAGGAGTAGCTAACGATGGAGAAAAGGAATTTAAAATTAGGAGCGGAACAGTAGTCTATGTTGCTCCTGAAGAAAAACATCAGTTTAAAAATACCGGCTCTGATACTCTAAAATTTCTCTGCTTGATTCCAATAAAGAAATAAAATTAGCGTATAGCGTGCAGCGCTTAGCGTATAGAAAAGATGAAGCCAAAAGAGTAGGGGCGTATTGCAAACGCCCCGAGTTACTTATTACACATTACCGATTACTGTATTTTATTGTGCTTACCTACTAAGAATTTACTCTACAACCGTAAAATCAATAGTTACTTCAGTGGTCTTTTCAGAAAAAACATCCTTTAAGACTAACAGAAATTTATAATCACCTACAGGGAAGGGAGAAGTTTGAGTGAGTGTATTATTAATAAACAGGTCGATATTTTTAGAATGCGAGGTTATATGATAGTCAAGGAAGTCTTCTTGTTTAAATAAGACATTGTTATTTTTATCTAAGATGTAGATATCTTCTTTAAGGTATATTTCGTAAAGATCTTTTTTAATTTCTTTAATGGTATAATTTCTTGCTTCACCATACATAAGGAAAGTTTCACCCTGAGCAAAGATGGTATCTTCTCTTTGGTTATACATACCAAATCCCCAAGCCTCTTCATCAGTAAATGTCACATTGACAAATTCTAAATCAGCTTTACTTTTAACTATCGCCAGGGCTTCTTCTAATTCTTCTACTGCTTTATTATATTTTTCTTCGTCAATTAATTTTAACGCCCGATTGATATAATCTTTTTCTTCACTGGCAAAAGAAAATGTAGCCATAGATGTGATGATAAAAATTAAAACTAATCCCAAAAGTGTAAGTTTTTTACTTAAATTCATTTTTTCCTCCTTTTCATTTTAAATTTTGTCCATTATACAATACATTTAAGATAATTCAAAAATGACTTAGTTGTTTTCTTAAATTCTATGAATTCTTTTCATCTATATAATAAAGTTATAACCAGAGTTACCTTGTTCTTAATAAAAGGATTGAACTAAAACATTTTTTAAATTATAATTGATTTATTAAAAAAAGTTAAGATAATTTGCTATTTTAAAAAGTTTGCCAGGCATAATTTAGTTAAAGGAGTATGGAGGAGATTGTAATGGAATGTAATATTGAAAAAAATAAGAGAAATTGCACCTGCACTTATGAACCTTGCAACCGAAAAGGTAAGTGCTGTGAATGTATTACTTATCATTGGAATATGGGTGAACTACCCGGGTGTTTATTCCCTTCCGAAGTAGAGAGAACCTACGACCGCTCGATTGAAAAATTCATTGAAATCTATAAATAAAATCAGTATATAGTATCGAGTATTGAGTATATAGTGAAGAAGAAAATATTAATGTATAATATGTAGGGGCAGACCTCGTGTCTGCCCATAATGAGTAATGTGTTGTAGGGGTTCGATTCATCGAACCCGCTAAAAAATAGCAAATAACCCGGGGCGGATGAATCCGCCCCCTACCTTTCATACTAAAAGCCTAATCGGGTATAAAGTAGGGGTGTAATGCTATGCACGTTGACAGGAACCCTGCTTAGCAGATGATCACTTAACAGGGTAAACATAAGACAAAAAATAGGAAGGGCACAATTCATTGTGCCCCTACAACTGAATCTTATTTTTTTTCACGCGATACTCGATACGCAATACGAATTACTGTTCATTAACGACTAATTTAATTGGTAATCGGTCAATTGGCGAATTAATTTTAACTGGTAAACCGGCTAACAGGTGAACCGGGCAACCACCTTAAATTTTACGGTAATCTAATCCTATTCAATGGCCAAAATATTACCCAGGCTCTACCTACCACATTTTTACGAGGAACAAAACCCCAATATCGGCTATCACTACTATTGGGTCTATTATCTCCTAAGACAAAAAAAGAATTATCAGGTACAATTGTAGGAGGCATATTCTCATACGATCTATTTTTTACATATGATTCCTCTAATTTTTCGTCGTTACGATAAATTTCTCCATTGGCAATTTCAATTTTATCTCCCGGAATTCCAATTATTCTTTTAATATAATTCCGTTTTATTTCTAAAGGAGGTCTAAAAATTATAATTTCACCTCTTTCAGGTGATTCAAAACGGTAACTAATTTTATTGGCAATAAGCCTTTCATTATTATGAAGAGTGGGTTCCATAGAAGCTCCCCTTACTACCGTAACCTGACCTATGAAGGTAATAATTATGAAAGCAATTATCCCTGCACTGATTACTGTTTCCAACAGTTCTCTTATCATAGATTTTTTCCCTTTTTTAATATCTTTATTATTTCTTTTCATTTTTCCCTTCTTTCCAACTATAGATATTCTTAAACAAATTTTTTTGCTTTTACTTATCTAAATATTTCAATAATGTGTTTTTAGTTTATAGTAATTGATTAATCGGTAATTTATTTTACTTAACAAAAAATATTATAACACATTTTTTGTCATTTTATGAAAGATTTTTATTATCTTCCTTCCCTCTGGTAATTTTCTATCTGCTTAATCGATACTCGATGCCAACTCCTTTTCTTCTTTCTTTTAATTTTCTTTCTTCACCGTATACTGTTTTTACATGTCACTCATTACTCATTACTCATTACTGTATTTCTTTCCTGCACTAATTCTTTTCATCTTTTCCTTTTATTTCTTTCTTTCTATTTCTTCACGCGATACTCGATACGCAATACGCGATACGAATTAGGGTTTGCTAAAGCGTATCTTTATAGTTATAATTATAAAGAATTTATGCAAAAGGAGAGAGTGAAAATTAAGACCATTATCTTTGACTTAGATGATACTTTGATTAAAACTTCCAAGTTATATAATCGTGCTCGTGATGAATTTTCATCGCTTATGAAAGAATTAGGTTTTAACAGCGAAGAGTCTTTAATTAAGCTTGATGAAGTTGATATTAGCTATATAAAAGAGTATGGTTTTACGAAAGAAAGATACCCCCTCAGTTTGGGAAAAACTTATGAGTATTTTTGTAAAATAAATGGCGAAAAAATTAATCCGATTTTAAAAAAGAAAATTGAAGACATAGGATGGCAGGTTTTTAGGCAGATTCCTGAATTGGTCGATGGAGTTTATCAGATATTAGATATCTTAAGTCAAAAATATTTTTTAATTCTCGCAACTTTGGGTGACTCCCAGGTACAGGAAAAGAAATTGGAGTTAACTAATTTAAAAAAATATTTTTCAGCGATCTATGTTTTGAGATACAAAAGCGTGGAGGAATACCAGAATATTTTAACGGAACATAAGTTAGACAAAAAAGATACCTGGATAATAGGTAATAGTGTTCGTTCAGATTTGAATCCTGGATTAAAATTAGGCATAAATTGTATTCTAATTCCTTACTTAAGCTGGAAGTTTGAGGAAGAAGAACCTCTATCAGAAAATTATTTACAATTAGATTCCTTAGAAGAGGTATTGAATTATCTTTAGGTGAAAAAATAATAAATTGATAAGCAGATTAAAATATCCGAGATATTTAGATATAAAAAAAGAAGAATTTGATAGGCGGATTGAGAAGGCTTATAAATTACTCTCCTCTTGTGAAGTTTGTCCTCATAAATGTAGAGTGAACCGCTTGAAAGGAGAACAGGGAATTTGCCGTTCGGGTGAAGAAGTGATAGTTTCCAGTTATAATGCCCACTTTGGGGAAGAACCGCTCTTGGTGGGTAACTTTGGCTCAGGTACCATATTTTTTACCAACTGTAATTTAAAGTGTGTTTATTGTCAGAATTATCCTATAAGCCAGTTAGGAAATGGCAACAAAGTTAGTTTATTAAAATTGGCTAAAATTATGCTTGCTTTACAAAAAAGAAAATGCCATAATATTAATTTGGTTACACCAACTCATTTTGTACCTCAAATATTAAAGAGTCTTAAATCGGCTATCAAAATGGGTTTACATATTCCCATAGTTTATAACACAAGTGGTTATGATTCTGTAGATACTTTAAAATTACTTGACGGTATTGTGGACATATATTTACCCGATGCCAGATATGCTGATAATGAGGTGGCCAGGAAATATTCATCTGCCCCAAATTATTTTGAAATAATGAAGAAAGCGTTGAATGAGATGCATCAACAGGTCGGGGATCTGGTGACAGATAAAATCGGAGTAGCTCGCACAGGATTGATTGTTCGTCATTTAGTCTTACCAGAGGGTTTAAGCGGCACTAAAAAGATTATGCATTTTATCGCCCGGGAGATTTCCCCTCATACCTATATAAGCTTGATGGCACAGTATTTTCCGGCTTACCAGGCCGGGCAGTTTCCTCCCCTATCCAGAAGGATAAATAGGAAAGAATACAGGGAAGCCTTGCAAGTTTTTAAAGAAGAAGGGTTGATAAACGGATGGTTTCAGGAAGATATATAGAAAATAACTGCGAAATAAATATAAATAATTTTTAAAGGGTATATAATAAGCAATGATGAAAGGCATTCAAGCAGAAATTTATTTATTAATAATAGTAATAATCTGGGGTTCTACCTTTGCCTTGATTAAAGGGGTTATTAATATAATTCCTCCTTATACTTTTTTAACTTACCGATTTTTTTTAGCAGCTCTAATTCTAATATTGATGTTTTGGAAGAAGATAAAAGAAATCAATATAATGATTTTAAAGAAAGGCTCTCTAATTGGGATTTTCCTCTTTTTAGGCTATACCTTTCAAACTGTAGGCCTAAAGTTCACTACAGCTACCAAAGCCGGTTTTATTACAGGTTTGTCTGTAGTTTTGGTCCCTATTATTTCCCATTTTTTCATCAAAGAGAAAATCAATCGAAATTCGGTTATAGGAGTAGTTTTAGCATTTATCGGTTTATGGTTTCTGAATTATAGCAGCAGCTTCAGTTTTAATTTAGGGGATTTTTTGGTTCTTTTGTGTGCTTTTTGTTTTGCCATGCACATTATATCAGTAGGATTATTTAGTAAAAAATTAGATTATGTTCTTCTAGCTATTACTCAGATAACTATAGTTTTTGTATTATCTTTATTAATGGCTTTAATTTTTGAAAGACCGGCTATCCATCTTTTCTATTCAGCTGATATATGGTGGTCAATTGTGATAACCGGGGTATTTGCTACAGCTTTGGCTTTTTATATGCAGAATAGATTTCAAAGATATTCCACAGCCACCAAAACTGCAATTATATTTTCCGGAGAGCCAATATTTGCAGCGATGTTTGCCTACCTTCTCTTGGGAGAGAAGGTAGGTTTTATCGCTTGGATAGGAGGATTATTAATAATTTTTGGCATGATTATATCTCAAAGAAAGAGAATATAATCATTAGATAATTAAAGGACAAAAAAGACAGAGGGGAAATTAAATGATTTCCCCTCTTAATTTTTTATTTCTTTATGTCTGCTATCATTTTTTGTACATCTTCAAATTTCTCGGGAACAGGTGGCATTCCTTCTTTTTTTACATATACTTTTTCCCAGAAAGGTTTAGAAAGTTCACCATATTCTTTAGCGTATTGGTCTAAATGTGCTGCACACTTAGTTAAGACTGTTTGAGCATTACCATGAGTAGGTTTAGCACCGGTTTCTTTAACAACTTCTCTTAATACTTCAGGATGGTCAATGATCATACAGGGTTTCATTCGGTTATTAACAAAAATTGGTCTTTTTTGTTCTTCTCTTATTTTTCTAAATAAAGGAGAAGCCAAAGCCTCTCTTAAAGAGGTATTTCTTACATTATGTGTAGCCTCATGTTGGAATACACAAGGTTCATAATCTCCTCTTGAGTTTATATGTAAATATTGGCGGCCTCCAGCGATACAACCGTTTACATGCATTCCGTCATTCCAGAAGTCCCCGATAAAGACCGGATATTTATTTCTCAGATAATTAACTCTTCTCCAGCCGTAGAGTCTCTGTTCTGGAGTCTGCATTAGAGTTACGTCAGGATTTCTGCCTATAGGGATATAAGTAAAGTACCAGCCAAAACTGCAACCTTTATCTTCTGCTAATATTTTCATAAGTTCATCGCTATAAACTATTTCAGTATTGTATTTAGTAGGGGTAATAGAGAAACCATAAATTAGTTTGGCTTCTCGGCAGTTATCCATAGCCTGCATTACCTTTTTCCAGACCCCTTTACCTCGACGGGCATCAGTCTCTTTTTCAAATCCTTCTATACTCATTGCTGGAGCAACATTACCTAATTCTTGTAGTTTAAAAGCCATATCTCTATCTATAAAAGTTCCGTTGGTATAGATCATAAAAGCGGCATCATTATGTTTTTCATAGATATCTAACATATCATCTCTTATAAAGGCTTCACCCCCGGAGATAACATAGAAATATGTTCCTATCTCTTTACCTTCGGTTATCACTTTATCTACATATTCAATAGGTAGGTCATCCTTTTTAGAATAATCTCCGGCATAACAACCTATACATCTGAGGTTACATCTCATAGTAGGACTAATTACTATCGTAGCAGGAGAGGGAATACCTTCTCTTTTTTGAAAATCTTCTCTATTTTTTGGCCCCAATAAAATATAATTAATCATAAAATTTAGTACCATTTTTTCCCGAACATTATGGTGAATTTCCTTTAATGCTTTTTTAGCAAGTAAATAAGCCGGAGCTTTATCTTCAAACATTTTTCTTACTTTGCCTATTTCGGGTTTAAATCTCGGGGCAATTTTTTCTGCAGCATAGGTTAATCGAATAAGATTCTCGTCAGAACTATTAACCAAAGCTTTCATAATCAGGTTTACAGTTTGTTTGGTAGTGTAATTTTTAAAATTTTCCATATAACCCATGATATTTTCCTCCTATAATATAAAATATCTAAAGAATTTTTGTAAATTTAAGTCTTGTTTTTTATATTTATTTCATCCAAAGTTTCTTTTAAGAAATCTAATAATGATTTTTGTTCTTTTTTATCCATCTGAGAAACATATTGATTATAGGTTTGAATGTAACCTGCATATTCGTCTAAACTATCATTTGGACCAATAATATATTTTGGTATTTTATTTATATATTTAGTTAAAACTCCAAAACATATTCCTACAAAGACGGTTAAAGTTAATTCAATATAGGTATTTGTTGCATCAGCAGGAATTACTTGACTTAATAATTGTATTTCAGCTATCCCCTCGGTAATTTTTTTAATGAGAAGGATTAGAATAAGCAATACACAAGCACAAAAAATAAGGGGAGATTTGGTTTGCAAGGCTTCTTTAAACAGTTCTTTTAGATTAAACTTTCCTTTAATTCTCTCAAATTTTTGAATAATATCTTTTTTTAATTTATTAAACTCAATTATTTTTGTGGAAAGTTTCCTTTGGGGAAGATTAGAGACGATATATCCCTTTTTAGTTGGAAAGAAGGTTATAGTAGAACGGCCTAATTTTCCCCATTTATAATTGTCTGATTCCGGGATTAAGTATTCTACTTCTAGGAGGCCTTCCTTGCGGAGTAATTTTAACATATCATAAGCAGTCCATTTGCTTACTCCCAATTTTTGGGCAACTTCTGAATAATGGATAGGAGAAGCCTTTTTTTTGTATAAGTCAATTAATACTTTTAAAAATTCTTTCTGTCTTGTGGTTATTCTCATAATATATCTCCCAAAAGACCCAAAAAATAACTCAAAAAAAATTACATCTTCGCAAATTAATTATATCACTTCAAAACAATTTTGTAAATTTTTTATGATATTTTTTTGAATACCCGGTCAGTGTAAAATTTAGTGGGGTAGCTAGATAAAAAAGTTATGTTTAGGTTTTTTTACTTTCCCTTAGTTTGTTTTCTTTATCTTTCTTAACGCTATACTCGATACGCAATATGCGATACGAATTTTCTTTGAACAGTTGACAAAATATTCTTCCCGTATCATTATTATAATTAAAACACTTTTTATTAAGATAGGAGGTTCTTAATGAAAACATATTCTCTTAACGGTTTATGGAAGTATCGTTTAAATGATGGAGAAAAGTATCGTGATATTCAAGTTCCCTCTAATTGGTATCTACAGGGATTGAATCATAGTGGAAAGGTGTATTACCAAAAGAGATTTGAGATATCAACTCAGAAAGATAAGGATTATTACCTCATATTTAAAGGAGTAGATTACTTTTGTAAAGTTAAACTAAATGGAAGGCTAATTGGAAAACACGAAGGCTACTTTCAGGAATTTTCTTTTCCTGTAATTGACATATTGAAAGATGGCGAAAATCTTTTGGAAGTTGAGGTGGATTCACCTCTCGAGTCTGTGGATATCTGGCCTAACAAGAAACGTCTAATAAAAGGGATCTTTAACCATCATGACACCCGTCCGGGTAGCTGGGACCCCGAATATGGGCAGGATAAAAATACCGGAGGCATATGGAATGATGTTTTAATTGAAGAAAAAAGTAAAATATGTATAGATAAAAATATTAAGGTATCTCCATTGCTGTTAAAAGATAGCAGGGCACGCTTAGATATATATATACCTCTGGATAATAATGATTTCCCGCAAGAAATAGAAACCAAGCTAGAAATATCGGGAATTGGATTTAAAGAAAATTTTAAAATCAATAAAAAGATTTTTTTATCCTCAGGAAAAAATCATATTCATTTAGTAAAGACCTTAGATAAACCTAAATTATGGACGACCTGGGATAGAGGGAAATCGTATTTATATAATTTAAGATGTAAGATTTTAAATTCATCAAAAGAAAGAATGGATGAAGAATCAGTACGATTTGGGATAAGAGAAATAAGGATAGATGATAAATGGAATTGGTATCTAAACGGTAAGCGGTTCTTTCCTCGGGGTACAAACTTTATTCCTACCCAATGGCTAAGTGAATACGATAATAAAATGATAGCTCGAGATATAAGAATGTTGAAAAAGGCTAATGTAAACGCAGTGAGAGTTCATGCCCACATTAATTGCCAGGAATTTTATGATGCCTGTGATGAAGCAGGAATATTGGTATGGCAGGATTTTCCTCTTCAATGGAGTTATGAGGAGACTGATGAATTTGCTCAGAATGCGGTTAGCCAGATTGAGGATATGATAGATCAGTTTTACAATCATCCCAGCATAGCTGTTTGGTGCTGCCAAAACGAACCGAGCGTTAATAGGCACACACTCGATCCCCTCTTATATATGACGGCAAAAGCAAAAGACTCCACCAGATATATTGATATTGCCTCGGACTTTGCCTATCATCCCTATCCGGGATGGTATACATCTCATTATTTTGAATTTCATTCTCTTCCAGCAGTACCTTTTATTAATGAATTTGGAGCTCAGGCACTTCCGAATGTGGAGACGATGAGGGAAATGATGAAAGAGGATGAACTTTGGCCTCCCAAGTGGCCAGTATGGGCTTATCATGATTTTCAATATGACCCTACTTTTAATGTTGCCCAAATAGATATGGGTAACTCTCTGGAAGAATTTATAGAGAACAGTCAGAACTATCAAGCAAAATTGTTAAAATATGCCATAGAAAATTATCGAAAGAATAAATATTCTAAAGTGACCGGAATATTTCAATTTATGTTCGTAGATAATTGGAATGCCATAACCTGGAGTGTGGTAGATTATTTTCGAAGACCAAAGAAAACTTATGATGTTTTAAAAACTGTTTATCAACCTGTGTTAATCGGGATGGATTTGGATAGAGAAAAAGTAAGTTTAAATAAAACTGATAGTTTTCCTAATGTTTGGATAGTTAATGATATACTGGATAAATATGAAAATGTATATGCCGAGATAGGCTTGTTTAAAGGTAAAGAGATGATAATGGATAAAAGGATAGAAATAGATTATATACCTGCTGATGATGTAAAATATTTTTCTAATACTCTACTATCAGGAGGATTCAGAAATTTAAATTTAAAAGAAAAGGGTGAATATGTCATTAAGATAGAACTATTAGGTAGCACAGGTAAGGTTATCTCAAAAAATTCTTATAAAATAGAAGTGGTATAAGTTTGTAAGGATATTTTAGTGGAATAAGATTATATCGGGTAGGGGCGTATTGCATACGTCCTTATTAGTTTTTAATAATATTTCTTTTGAATATCCAATAAAAGATTTTGGTTTTATAAATAAAAAGTATTATAATTATATAGAACAATTCTTTATTCTCTTAAAAGAGAGAATAGAAAATAAGATACGAAAATTGTTAATATAAGGAGAAAAGCTAAGATGAAAAAAGATAAAGAAACTTTAGAAAGTTCCGAAGCACAGGATGAATTAAAAGAGTTGGATAATCTGGAAGATTCATTAGAAGACGAAGATTTAAAAAAATTAGATAAAGAGTCAATCTAAATGACCTAGGACAGGCGTCTCGCCTGTCTATTATTTAATTTACTGAACTTGTTGTTAAAAAATTAAAGGAGGAAGCAGAATGGTATTAGAGGCAATTAAAAAAAGACAGAGTGTGCGTAGTTATCAGGATAAAGAAATTCCAGAAGAGATGCTTCAGCAAATTTTAGAAGCCGGCAGATTAGCTCCTTCGGCTAAAAATAATCAACCATGGAAATTTATAATCGTAAAAGATAATAATCTAAAGAAAAAATTAATTTCGGCATGTAAGAATCAGGGGTTTGTAGGAGAAGCTTCAGTTGTTATTGTAGGGTGTGCCATAAACCCCAGCTATGAAATGGGAAGTGGTGATTATAGTTATTCTGTTGACCTGGCCATCGCTCTTGACCATATGAGCTTACAAGCCGCTGCCTTGGGCTTGGGTACTTGCTGGATTGGTGCATTTTATCAGGATAAGGTAAAAGATATCTTGGGAATTCCGGAAGATATAAGAGTTGTTGCCTTAATGCCGTTAGGATTTCCTAAAGAATTAGGATCTAAAACCGGAAGAAAATCTTTATCGGAAATTATTTGTTACGATAAATATACCTCATAGATTTTGTTAGGGCAGTCCTTTAGTAAACTATCTTTAAAGGTAACAGGGGCAGACACAAAGTCTGCCCCTACATAATTTTATTTTTTATTGAAATAAGAGATTTAATCCTACTTCTTCATTAAATTCCCTTTCTATTTCTCCCTCTATTTCTTCAACAATAATTTCTCCTGTACCACTAATTATAGCAGAGCTTAGATGTCCCCCAAAGGCTTGTTGATTCTTATCAGCCAAAGTAATGTGTAAGTGAAGGTAAACTTCTTTATTCATAGTAGATATATTACCAGAAAAATTAGTAATTTCGTAGTCTCCAATTAATTCTTGAGAATGATACTCTTTGGTATTAGTGTCGAAAAGTCCAATAGTTACTTTATCGGTAGCCCCAATTCCACTAATTGAACCTAATTTTATTTTATTTTCTTGGCAAAATTCTTTTATCGTTTGAACGATTTCTTCTCCTTTATCGATTCTTACTACCCATTTGTTTCCGAATTTTTTAGATTTCATATTTTTCCTCCTGTCTTTTTATTAATCTGTCAATTAAATTAGTCGTTAGTAAATAGTGATTTGTCGTTAGTTTTAAATACAAGTTATCAGTTTACGGTTTTTAGTTTTCAATTCTCGGTTTCTAATAAGTAGGAACATATTGCAATACGCCTGTCCTACTCCATGACTGGTTAACTAATCCTTAACAAGCAAACTGGATAACTAACTAATATCCTATCCGCTATTTTCTTCACGCAATACGCAATACTCTATACTCGATACTTTTTCCTTTACAGCAGTTGATATGGTGATTCCATTTTTTTATTTTTAATCAAAATATTTTTGGGAATTCCAAGTTTTATCAATTGATCATAAAGAGCCTTAACAAAAAATTTTTCAGTATCAAAATGTTCAATGTCCAAAACGTTTAGCCCTAATTCTTTAGCCCGAAGGGCAGTATGATAAGTGATATCTCCGGTTATGTATAAGTCAGCACCTTTATTATTAACTTGTTCTAAAAGAGAGCCTCCTGAACCTGTGCAAAGAGCGACTCTTTTTATCTTTTGCTCATTAGATTTAATAAGTCTGATATAGTGAGCTTGAAGTCTATTTTTTACCTCCAGGGAAAATTTAGAAATTTCTGCTTTCCTATCTATTTCTCCGAATATACCTATCCCATACGATGGTTTTGTTTTAAGTTCATATACATCATAAGCCGGTTCTTCATAGGGGTGCACACTTTTCATCGCTTGTACGACTGAATCCAAATCTCTTTCTGCTACTACAGTTTCAATTTTTATCTCCTGAACCTCTTCTTTTTCTCCTATTTTTCCGATGAAAGGGTTAGTTCCTTCCATAGGTTTAAAAGTTCCCTTTCCAGCAATATTAAAAGATGTTTCAGTGTATCTGCCGATCTTCCCCGCTCCTGCCTTAAAGATTGCCTGGCTAACTTTATTTACATGCTGAACAGGAACATATACTGCAAATTTAAAGATTTTTTCTGAACTGCTCTGCAGAGGAGCAATTTTCTTTATTCCTAATAAATTGGCTACATAATCGTTTAGTCCATTTTCAGCCAGGTCATAATTGCTATGCATAGCCAAAAGATTTATTTTATTAGTGATGATTTTAAAAAGCAAGGGATTTTTCTGCTTAGTAATCTGCTTTAAGGGAGAAAAAAGCAGGGGATGATGGGTGATAATTAAATTTACTTTATTTTTCAAAGCCTCATCCAAGACATCTTGAGTTACATCTAAGGATAGTAAAATTTTTGTTACAGGGGCATCAAGGTCAGCAAATTGAATACCGCTGTTATCAAAACTTTCCTGTAAGAAAAAAGGGGCAATATTATCTAAATTGTTTAAAAGATTTTTTACCTTCATTTTTCTGCCCTCCCCGGTCTATTAGGTTAATTGATTAAAATTATGTTATCATTATAATATATTTTCATAAATTTAAAAGTAAAATGACAAATAAATAGCAAAATTACTTAAATTAAGGGGAGACAAAAGATGAAAAAACCGGAGTTATTGGCCCCGGCTGGTAATTTAGAAAAATTAAAAATGGCGGTTATTTATGGGGCTGATGCAGTATATTTAGGCGGCGAGAATTTCGGATTAAGGGCAGGAGCAAAAAATTTTACTCTGGAGCAATTAGCAGAGGGGATAAAATTTGCACACGATAGAGGGAAGAGGATTTTTCTGACTCTTAATATAATACCTCACAATGAAGATTTGGTAGGATTGCCCGAATATGTGGCTAAATTAAAGGAGTTGAGTTTAGATGCGGTAATAATTTCAGATCCGGGGGTACTTAAGGTAGTTAAGAATATTATCCCGGAGATGGAGGTTCATTTAAGTACCCAGGCAAGTATTACTAATTATGCAGCGGTGAATTTCTGGTATGAGCAGGGGATTAGAAGAATAATTTTAGCTCGTGAATTATCTTTAGAAGAGATAGAAGAGATAATAAAAAAATCTCCTCCTGATATGGAAATTGAAACATTTGTACATGGAGCTATGTGTATCTCTTATTCGGGCAGATGCCTGCTAAGTAATTATATGATAGGTCGGGATGCCAACAGGGGGGATTGTGCCCATTCCTGTAGATGGAGATATTATCTTATGGAAGAGACAAGGCCGGGGGAATATTTCCCGGTATATGAGGATAAAAGAGGGACTTATATTTTTAATTCCAAAGACTTATGTATGATAGAGCACCTGCCTTCATTGATAAAAGCAGGGATTTCCGTTTTTAAGATTGAAGGGAGAATGAAGAGTTCCTATTATGTGGCTACCGTGGTTAAGGCTTATCGGCATCTTATTGATAGTTATTTTTCAAAACCGAAGGAATATTTTTGTGATGAAAAATGGCTAGATGAGATAAAAAAAGTAAGTCATAGATATTTTACTACCGGATTTTACTTTGCTAAACCAGGCGGCAAAGAACAAAGGTATGATAGCAGTGCCTATATCAAGACTTATGATTTTTCCGGATTGATACTTGATTATGACGCAGATAATCAGATAGCCATCATAGAACAGAAAAACAGGATATTTGCAGGAGATGAAATAGAAATATTTGGTCCGGATGGCGATTTTTTCACCCAGAAAATCGAGAAAATGTGGGATGAAGATTGGGAAGAGATAGAAGTTGCTCCCCACGCTAAACAAATTATCAGAATAAAGATGTCTAAACCGGTAAAACCCTGGTATATAATAAGAAAATTCAATCTAGCGGGAAATCCCTATCTGTAAAGGTGTGGGAATCAATATATTTTATATAAAATTATCATCTAAGCAATTGTACACAGAAAAAATAATGGAAAATTGGAGGTGATGTAAAATAAAAGATTGGTAATAAAGTAAGTATTTCAATTAGAATTAGAAAAATTAATAGGAGGAAAAATAAAAATGAAAAAGTTAACTATCTATTTATTATTGGTTGTATTTCTGATGGCATTGACTGGAACATTTGCCCTTGCGTCATCAGAAAAAGAACTGGTAGTGGTTGTTGATCCTGCTGCCAAAGGCGTAACTACATTGAATCCTCTTGAAATAAAATGGGGAACACTCGCAATTAACGTTATTTACGAAGGCCTGGTTGAGAAGAGTATTGATGAGAAGTATTATCCTTCCCTGGCTTCTTCCTGGGAAATGAGCGAGGATGCCATGACCTGGACGTTTAAGCTTAAAAAGGGAGTTAAATTTCATGATGGCTCAGAATTCAATGCCGATGTAGTTAAATGGTTTATTGAAGAGATGAGAGAAAGCCCAAGTGATTATATGGTTCAGTCAATTAAATCGGTCACCGTTGAAGACCCTTACACTGTAACTTTCCATATGGAATATCCTGATCCAAATTTACTCTTCAATTTATCTTCCACCTACATGACCATTCCCAGCAAAGAAGCTATAGAAAAATATGGTGAAGATTTCGGAATTAAATATGCTGTAGGAACTGGAGCCTTTATATTGGATGAATGGATTATGGATGATCGGGTAATTCTTAAAAAGAACCCTGCTTATAACTGGGGCACCGAATTATCTGAAAATAGAGGCCCGACAAAGATTGATAAGTTAGTCATTCGGGAAATGAAGGAAGAGGCTACCGTGTTCATGGAACTAACAAGTGGTGGTGTCGATATAGCAGAGGGTGTTCCTGCCATCTTCTTGGAAAAAATTAAAGAGGATAAAAATATTGGTGTTGTAGAAGTCCCTAGTGCCAGACTTTATTATTTAGCTATGAATACTCAAAAAGAACCTTATACTGATATTAAGGTTAGAGAAGCCATTTGTCTGGCCATTAATCAGGAAGAGATTTTGGAGCATGTATTTATGAACGTGGGTAAAGTGACCCATACTTACTTAATTGATCAGTTAGAAGAATCAAAAGTTCCTGAAGAATATAAAATTCGTTATAATTTAGATAAAGCAAAAAAGATCATAGCCGAAGCTGGATGGAAAGATACTGATGGTGATGGAATACTGGAAAAAGGCGGAGAAAAATTTATTACCAATTTATGGGTAGAAAATGTTTCTGTATTCCGAAGAGTCGCAGAGGTTGCTCAGGAACAGCTGCGAAAATTAGGAATTGACGCAAAGATTACCCAATATGACTCCGTTACTTTCAAAGATAAACTAAAAAAAGGCGAGCAGGAACTATTAATTAGATTATATGGATGGGCCAATGCCGATATTCTGGAATGGTATTTTAATTCCGAGAGAATGGGCTATCCAAATGTTGCTATGTTGGATGATGAAAAAGCAGATGAATTAATGGATAAAGCAATGACCGAAGCAGGTACCTGGGAAGAAAGAGTCGAATATTTTATAGATTATCACAAATATTTATTAAAACAGTTCCCCTGGGCTCCCATCTATCTACCCCCGGTAAATGTAGCGATAAGAAGTAATATTATTATGCCGGAAAAGATTGAAACGCCGGCATACTTGTTAGATGTAGATGTAAAATAAGTATTAAAAAAATACTTGTTTTTACAGTATAGTTTATGCTGGAGGTATAAAAATATCTTTATGCCTCCAGCATAAACAAAATTTTATTTCAACAAAATTAATTTATGAATATATTATTAACTAATCAGAAATTAACAGAATTGGGGGCAGCTTTGTTTGACTAATTATATTATTCGCCGATTTATTATGATGATTCCCGTCTTTATTCTTTGCTCAATGGTTATATTTTTAATTCTTCACCTTGTTCCAGGTAATCCGATAGATAATTTACTTCATCCCGGTTCACCTCCGGAGGCAAGAGAACAATTAATTAAAGAATATGGTTTAGATAAACCAATTTATCAGCAGTATATTATTTGGCTAACTAATGTATTTAAAGGAAACTTAGGAGTTTCCATTACTGAGCAACGAAGCGTTTCCGAGCTTCTATTATTAAAAATGCCCAACACAATTGTTTTAGGTGTGGCATCCTTATTAATTTGCTTTATTTTAGGAATCCTTTTAGGAGCAGTATCGGCGATAAAACAAAATACAATTGTAGATTATGTAGGTATGGTACTTGCCTTATTGGGGGTTTCTGTCCCGACATTTTGGTTGGGCCTTATGTTGATGCTTATATTTTCCGTTAATCTGGGTTGGTTCCCTATTAGCGGATATGGAGACCTGAAGAGTTTAGTTCTTCCAGCTTTTACATTAGGTTTGGCTGGTGCAGGTTTAATAGCAAGAATCACCAGAGCCAGTATGCTGGAAATTGCCCAAAAAGATTATATCGCTATTGTACGTGCCAAAGGAATCTCCAATACCCAAGTTATTATTAAACATATTTTTCGAAATGCTTTAATTCCAATTATTACCTTATTAGGTTTACGTTTAGGTTGGATTATCGGAGGAGCGGTGACAACAGAGATTGTATTTAATCGACCTGGTTTAGGAAGGCTTCTGGCCAATTCACTTTTTCGACGAGATTATCCAGTCATTCAAGGAGCCTTACTCATTTTGATTTTTGCAGTTATGGTGGGAAATTTAATTGCAGACATTCTTTATGCTTATGCTGATCCACAAATTCGCTATAATTAATTTATTTATTTTAAAGTATTATTCAGAAGGCATTGATACAAAACATAAGGAGAGGTAAGAAGAAATTGAAATTAAACGATGAAAAACAGTATATACCCCGCAATAAAAGTAGAATAATGTTTTTAAAATTTAAAAAGAATAAAATGGCCATCATCGGTCTGGTAATTATATCTATCTTAATTTTTACTGGAATTTTTGCCGATTTTATTGCCCCTCAATCTTATCGGGAACAAAATCTTCCCTTGAAAAATCAATTACCTTCCTCTAATTTTTGGTTTGGTACTGATGAATTTGGACGATGTATTTTTAGCCGAATCGTTTATGGAGCGCGTATATCTTTGAAAGTAGGAATCATTTCCACTGGAATCTCGGTACTGATTGGAATAATTATCGGTTCAATATCGGCCTATTATGGGGGATATCTTGATCAAATATTGGTTGTGCTTATGGATGTGATGTGGGCTTTTCCCACAATCCTTCTTTCATTGATCATTGTCGCTATTATCGGAGCCAGTTTAAATAGCGTAATCATTGCTATTGCTTTATCTTACTGGGTACAATATGCCCGTTTAATCAGAGGACAAATACTTTCTTTAAAAAATGAGCTTTATATCGAGGTCACTCGATCATTGGGAGCCAATGATTCCACTATCCTTTGGAAACATCTTTTGCCTAATGCGATTATTCCTGTGGTAGTTGCTGCTACTTTGGGTATGGGAAGTGCCATTGTTTTAGAGGCAACTTTGAGCTTTTTGGGTATGGGAGCCCAACCTCCGACACCTAGTTGGGGTTCAATGTTAAGCAATGGAAGAACCTATTTGTTTATTGCACCCTGGTCAGCTATATTCCCGGGAATCGCTACTATTATCACTGTATTAGGATTTAATCTATTAGGGGATGGCTTAAGGGATATTATGGATATAAAAATGAAGGAGTAATTAATTTATGTCATTACTTGAAGTGAATGGTTTAAAATTAAGATTTTATTCACTCGACGGACCAGTAGAACCCCTTAATGGAATTAGTTTTCAATTAGAAGAGGGAGAAGTTTTAGGCCTGGTTGGAGAAACTGGCTGTGGAAAATCCATTACGGCAAAAAGCGTAATCAAATTGATTTCATATTCCGGAGGAGAAATTATTGATGGAAGTATTATTTTTGACAATGAAGATTTATTGAGTAAATCGGAAAAAGAAATGCAAAAAATTAGAGGAGTTAAAATATCTTTAATTTCTCAAGATCCTATGACCTCTTTAGATCCGGTATATCGGGTTGGTGATCAAATAATCGAGGCCATTCAGGTTCATAAAAAATTGCGCTATAAAGAAGCCAAAAAGGAAGCCCTTGAGTTAATACGATTGATGGGAATTCCTCTCCCTGAAAAAGTATTTTACCAATATCCCCATGAACTCTCCGGAGGGATGAAGCAAAGAATTATTATTGCTATTGCATTATCCTGTGGTCCTGCTTTAGTTATCGCTGACGAGCCGACGACCGCTCTGGATGTAACCATACAGGCACAAATTATTGATTTATTTAGTAAATTAATAGAACATGCTCAAAGTGCTTTTTTATTAATTACTCATGATTTAGGTGTAGTTGCTCAAATGTGTGATTCTGTTGCAATTATGTATGCAGGAAATATTGTAGAAAAAGGTCCGGTTAAAAAAATATTTCATTCACCCAAACATCCTTATACAGAGGGTTTGCTACAGTGTATTCCCAAAATGGACCGGAAACAAAAAAAACTTAAGGCTATTCCTGGCTCTGTTCCACATCCTCGAAACTTTCCTACAGGATGTAGATTTTATCCAAGATGTCAACATACAATGAAAAAATGTTTATCTCAACAACCCGGGTTAATTGAAATGGATGATAAGCGTTTTGTTGCCTGTTTTCGATATTTCAAGAATAGTGATGGAGAACAAGAATGAGCACTACAATTTTAAAAGTAAAAAATTTAACCAAGTTTTTTCCGATTATAGGAGGAGTTATAAGACATAAAATTGGAGAAGTGAAGGCTGTAAACAATGTATCCTTTAATCTGAAAAAAGGAGATACTATCGGAATTGTTGGGGAATCCGGATGTGGAAAAACAACTGTTGCTCGACTTATATTAAACTTAATTGAACCGACCGGTGGAGAAGTTATATTCCAGGGTCAAAATATATTTTCATTTTCCAGAGGTGAAATGCGGAAGATACGTAAAAAAATGCAAATGGTTTTTCAAGATCCATATTCTGCTTTTGACCCCCGGTTTACTGTTTTTGAGAGTTTAAGTGAAATATTTGTTATTCAAAAAATGGAGAATGTAAATATAAAAGAGGAGATATTTCGTTTATTACAACTTGTTGGCCTTAAACCAGAACATTCCGATTATTATCCCTATGAACTATCTGGTGGTCAAAAACAACGGGTGGTTATTGCCAGAGCAATTACCCTGAATCCAGAATTAATTATTTTGGATGAACCTACTTCAGCATTGGATGTATCCGTTCAATCACAAATTTTGAATTTGTTACGCAATATACAGCATAAATTTGATTTGACTTATCTTTTTATTTCACATGATCTATCGGTTATTAATTATTTTTGTAATAAAGTAATGGTTATGTATTTGGGGAAAATAGTGGAAGAGGCTTCATGTGAGGACCTTTTTCAACAACCCCTTCATCCTTATACTAAAGCACTAATTTCCAGTATTTTTGTTCCTGATCCGGATAAACGATTAACCATTGTTCCTTTAGAAGGCGATGTACCCAGTCCGATTAACCTACCTCCGGGATGTGTCTTCCACACCAGATGTAAATTTGCCAGTAAAATCTGTCGAGAAAAAGAACCAGAGGCAGCTGAAGTAACGACTAACCATTATGTTGCCTGCCATCATTTTAAAAAAATTCAAGAAAAACAAGATTAAGGGATTGTATTTTTTATATGTTTGGTGTACTATTCTAAGAATCAAGTAAAGTATATTAGGTAAACTCTAATATGTTAGATACATTAATTAAAAATGGAAAAATTTATAATGGTTTAGGTGGAAAACCTTATAAGAAAAATATTGGAATAAAAGGTGATCGAATTGAAATCATTACTTCCGATGAACCCCCGGCATCTAAATTGATCGATGCTATTGATTCAGCTATATCTCCCGGATTTATCGATATACATTCTCACACTGATTTTTCGATTAAGGATAATCCAGAAGCAGAAAGTAAAGTAATGCAAGGAATTACCACAGAAGTAGTTGGAATGTGTGGATTTTCCCCCGCTCCTACTAATGGAAATTATTTTAATGACTTAATGGATTATTTTACCAACACTATTACTTTAAGCAAGGAAGAGAAATTACAGTGGCGTTGGAAGAATTTATATGAATTTTATGAAGAAATTGAAAAAAAAGGTATCTCAGTTAATTTAGCACCTTTATTAGGATATGGAACATTGCGGGTTGCTTATTCAGGTTTTTCAAAGACACCTAATGCACTATTCCCCGAACAGCAGAAAAAAATACTCTATCAGATTGAAAAAGAAATGGAAGCAGGTATTTGGGGGATTTCCACAGCTTTAGAATATCCTCCTTGTTCATATTGCGATGTCGAAGAAATTGCCAAAGCCTGTAAAATAGTGAAAAGATTTAATGGAATTTATTCAACTCATATGCGAAATGAACATGGCAAGAAAATTTTTACTTCTTTGGAAGAAGCTATTAAGGTGGCTCAAATTAGTGGTGTTAATTTGGAGATTGCCCATCTTAAAGTTGCTTTTAAAGAAGGGTGGGGGAAAGCATCAGAAATATTAAATCGAATTCACCAGGAACGAAAAAAAGGCATTGAAATAAATGCTGATCAATATCCTTATACTGCTTGGGGGTCAAGTATTTTAGATTTTTTACCTAAAAACATAGTTTATAAAGGAATTAACTATTGGAGAAATTATTTATTAAAAAAAGAAAACAGAAAAGAAATAATAAGTTTTATAAAAAATAACCTTGAAGGTCCGGAAAAAGGCATGGGATGGAAAGGGGTAATTATTGCTAATACAAAGACAAAAAATAATGAAGTTATTGTAGGAAAAAGTATGCATGAATTATCGATAATAAGAAAAATAGAACCGGAAGAACTGATAATAGATTTATTAATTGAAAAAGAGGGATATGTAAAATTAATTGTTTTTTGCATGAAAGAAGAAGATGTTAAAACGATTCTAAAAGACTCCCTGGTTATGGTCGGTTCAGATGGGAGAGCAGTATCTCCACACGGCAAATTTTCCAAAATACATTACCATCCTCGTTATTATGGAACTTTTCCCAGGATTTTAGGGAAATATGTACGAGAAGAGAAAGTTATATCATTGGCTGAGGCTATTCGTAAAATGACTTTTATGCCAGCATCTAAAATTGGATTAAAAGATAGAGGTCAAATTACCGAAGGAGCTTTTGCTGATATAGTAATATTTAATTCTCATTCAATTATTGACAATGCTACTTTTGTAAATCCTCAACGTTTTTCATCAGGAATAAAAGAAGTGTTGGTAAATGGTAAAATAGTTGTTGAAAAGGGAGAGCTAACCTCTTCATTACCTGGTAAATTTTTAAGAAGAAAGTAAAATTCTTATTTCAAAAAAGAGGTAAATATTAATGGGTCCAATAATTGGCATCAGTTGTTTTTGTAATTTGGGTAAAAGAAATACAGACGAAAACCCCTATTATCGTATAGAAAGGCATTATATAGAGCCTATTATTAAATGTGGAGGAATACCTTTTATTATTCCTGAATTTATTAACGAAAGCTTATCAGAAAAAATTTTAAATAATATCGATGGATTAGTAATGTCTGGAGGTAGTGGAAACTCTGATAAAGGTGATCGGATTGAAGTAGAAGGAAGACCAAGGACTTTATGGGGACAAAACAAGAATCGATATATTGCGGATAGTTTTCTTATAAAGGCTGCCCTAAGAAGGAATATGCCTTTACTGGGAATGTGCCGGGGGATGCAGATGATTTGTGAGACAGCCGGAGGAAAATTAAATTATAAATTTTTAGATGAAATAGATACAGGAGGTGTTCTGCATCGGCAGAAGAACAAGGGAAATATTCCTACTCATACAATCAGTTTAAAAGAAGGTAGTCAATTACAAAAAATATTAGGAGTTTCCGAAGTAAAGGTAAATAGCTTTCATGGTCAATTCTGCATAGAACCGGGTGAAAATCTTGAAATATCAGCCTGGGCAAAAAACAAAATAACTGAAGCCATTGAAAGTCCTGTTTACCGTTTTGTTTTAGGATTGCAATTTCACCCGGAAGAAATGTTTAATGATTATCCTATATTTATTAAGATATTCGAAGCTTTTATAGAAAAATCTCGAGAGTATCAGAATTCAAAGAAATCATAATAAAAAAAACACTAAAACATGCTGCTAAACCAAGTCTAATTTAATATATTCAACCTTGACGAAGTATATTCAAAATAGAAAGAGGTCTACAGTGAGAATCAAAACAATTACTATCTGCGGAGGGGGCAATGCTACCCATGCTATTATTCCAATTATCCGAAACAATTTTTCCGGCAAGCTCAATCTTTTTCTTCCTTACGGGGATGAAGCCGCACAGTTTAAAAAATTAATTGAGGAAAAAAGATTTATAATTGCCACAATAGGAGAAAAAAAATTGTATGGACGACCGGATGAAGCCAGCAAATTTGCCGAAGACGTATGCAAAGAAGCAGATTTAATACTTATGCCGTTACCGGCCTTTGCCCATGAACCAACTCTATTACAAATAGCCCCCTTTTTAAAAGAAGAAGTAATAATAGGTGCAATTCCGGCCCGAAGTGGTTTTGAATATTCTGCTTTAAAGATTTTAAAAGACAATAAAAAAGAAAAAGTAAAAATTTTTGGTATGCAGACTCTTCCCTGGGCTTGTCGGATAAAAGAGTACGCCAGTAAAGTAGATATTTTAGGTAAAAAAGGGTCAGTCGGAATGGCTGTCTTTCCCCATAAAATAACTTCTGAATTAGCATCTTTTTTAACCCGTTTGCTTGATTTGGAAATAGAACCATTACCTAACATGTTGACTCTTTCCCTGGCGAACGTAGGGCAGATTATTCACCCGGGGATTATGTACGGCCTTTTCAAAGGCAAAGAGGAATTAAAATATCGAAAAGAAGAAATTCCTTTATTTTATCAAGGAGTGACTAAAGAGATTTCTGAAACATTAAAAATGATGAGTGATGAAATACTGGCACTAACCAAGGAAATTAAAAATATAGATAAAAGTATTAATTTAAACCATGTTTTAGGTTTAAAGGATTGGTTAATATATTCATATAAAGATTCAATTGAAGATAAAAGCACTCTGCAAAGTTGTTTTGTTACTAATCGGGCTTATCAAGGCTTGCGTGCACCCATGAAAAGAATAGACAACGATTATTTTTTACCGGATTTCCAGGCACGTTACTTAACTGAAGATGTACCATATGGATTAGTTGTTACTAAGGCAATTGCCCAATTGGCTAAAGTAGATACGCCGGTAATTGATGAAGTGATTTTAACTATAAGCAAATGGATAGGGAAAGAATATATAAAGAGGGGTTACCTGGAAGGAAAAGATATAAAGGATACTCGAATTCCTCAAAATTATGGTATTGATAATTTAGAAGAAATTACAATTTATTAATTTGTTTATTTTTTAATTTTTTTATATAGCAAAAGGAGATAAAGATGGGAAAGCTGATAAAAAGAAGAGTTTTAAATTGTTCCATTGACCCATGTGTTCATACTTTAGGGGTAGAAAAATTTGCTGAATGGATGGAAACCATGGGAATAGGATATCTTGCAATAAAATTAGGCCCCGCTGTTTCCATTGACGAACTTATAGATAAAATAAGAGAATCAAAACCGGAAGTAGTGTCTTTTTGCTACCGCTTAGGTGATCTGCATGTTGATGAAATAATTGTAGAATTGGTAGAAAAAGTTTATAAATATGGTCTTGAACCGAAAAAAGGCGGAATCCGCTATTGTTTTGGAGGTTTAAGACCGGCAGCTAATTTGGTAAGAGCAATGACTGGTCAACCTATTTTAGAAGATAAATTCTCTCCCAAAAAAGACCGGCATTTTGATTTAGAGAAGATTGCAAAAGAGTATATAGATAAAGAAAAATTTCAAAATTTCTTTGCTTTAATAGTGGATGATTATGTAACTATGGCTGAATTGGATGAATTTGCTCGTAATAGAATTCGGATTGCAAAAGAAAAAATTGCTTGGTCGGATGATTTGTTAGAAAGAATTAAACAGGTACGTGAATTAGAGGATCGGCCAATTATCCGGGCTCATATTGGAGCTGCAGCAGAGACCATCAAACCCACAGTAGATGGCGTAAAAGCTTTAAGCGAAGCGGGGTGTTTGGAAATCATTTCTTTAGCGCCTGACCAGGTTGCTCAAGCTTTCTTACCCAAATTTGACCGTGGAGAAGAAAACCCTAAAAAATATCGCAATGGGGAGGGTGGAGCTCCTATTCGAAGTAGAGAGGATTTGAAAACACTCAAAAATGCTACTAAATGTGGTAACTGGCCTATGACCAGAATTTATTCCGGAACAGATGAATTAGTCGAAGCGGCAAAAATTTTTGAAGATACCTTACATATGCCTTTTCCTGCAGTCCCCATCTTCTTCTACAACCGTTTAGACGGCAGAGGGCCTCTTTCTATTTTAGATGGGATAAATGAACATTTCAATACTATGCGCTGGTGGGCATCAATTGATAAACCTTTGGAAATAAATGATCCTCATCAATGGCAACTACGCAGATGTTCAGATGATATGTATGTAACTGACCATATTCTATGCGGAATAGTTGCTTTAAAGATGGGTTTAAAAAATTATGTTATGCAATTAATGTTTGACCTACCACCGGAAATAGATCCTTTAAACGATTTAGCTAAAATGAAAGCCGCATTTGAGATAATCGAACCTTTGATCAGACATTTTGATTATAATATCATCAAAGAGACCAGAGGAGGATTAACCAGTTTTCCACCGAATTTGGATGAAGCTAAAAGCCATCTTGCTATGACTACCTATTGGCAGATGTTTATGGAACCGGAAATTGTGCATGTAGTTAGTTATTGTGAGGCACATCATGATGCAAAGCCGGAAGATATCGTTGCCAGCTGTGATATTACCAAACAGTCATTTAGAGAATATGATAGGGCCCCCCTTCCCGATATTTGGAATATTCCCAAAGTAGCTTCTCGCAAAGAAGAATTAAAAAAAGGTGCAATGTACAATATTTTTCATTTAGCTTTAATGGGAGGATATGAAGGCAAAGTAACTTTTGAGAATTTCTCTAAGTATACTGTTTCGAAAGAAGTATCTACGAAAAGAGAAAAGACTGAAGAGCAAGAAATGAATTATGAAACTATGTTATTAGACCTTATAGATGGAAAAAATTATCCTTCCGGTGAATGTAATATGATTAGTGCTGATAATCTGGATTTAGCTTTACAGGTAGGATTATTCCAGGCGCCTCAGGTTACGGTAATTGATAAGCGTTATGAATTAACCGGTATGTGTAGAACTAAAATAGTAGATGGGTGTTGCAGAATTGATACATTCTGTGGAAAAGAAGTCAAGGATGAATTTGAGCGAGTTGATATAGTAAGGAATAAATTCCCCTGGTATTTTGATAAAAATATCAGTCAGTCAGATGATTGGTCAGTATTAGCAGATTCAAAAGATGTTATCGAAGAAGATTCTACTCAAGCTTTCAGAGAAGAATTGGGCATTACTAATTTTGAAAATAAAAAAGTTCTGGCTGTTGATTTTGGAAGTACTTATACCAAAGTGGCCATTTTTAATACCAGTAAAGATGAAGTTGATTTACGCTACATTCCAACTACCATAAATGATATCCGCGAAGGGTTAGCCAATGGATTAGCATGTCTTCCTGAGTGTAAAAAAGCAGGGAACTGGGATCCTCTGAAGGAGAAAATGGATGAATTTGATGTAAAATTACCCTGTAGTAGTGCGAAGGGCGGTTTAAAAATGGTGACTATCGCTTCTACTTCCAGAGAAAGTGGTTTTGCCGCTGACCTGGCTGCCCTTACGGCTGGGGCAAAGCTTCTGAATAGTTATTGCGGAAAATTAACTTCTAAAGAAGCCAGGAAAATTTATTTAGAAGATTGCCCGGAAATTATTCTTTTAAGTGGGGGAGTTAACGATGGAGGAGATTCAGAAACAGTTTTACACAATGCAAAAAATTTAGCTGAATCTGCAAAATTAGCTACCTATGCTAAATATGGAATCCCAATAATTTATGCAGGAAATGAAGATGTAACAGAAGAAATTCTAGATATTTTTCATAACTATAATATTGATGTTAGGGCTACGGGAAATATTATGCCTGAAGTAAATAAATTTAATATCGAGGTAGTAAATGAGGGAATTAGAGAACTATTTCAAACCGTAGTTATTCGAGGAAAAGGATTTGATGTGGTAGAAGAATATATGAGTGCTAAATTCATTCCGACCCCTCGAGCCGCCTTTTTAGGAATTAATCTATTGGCTCGGGGTTATGGAAAAGAGGAAGGTTTGGGAAATATTGTAGCCCTGGATGTAGGCGGCTGCACTACTGACTTTTTTTCTGATGTGCGTTCTAATCCACTATATCTTTACCCCTGGGATGATCCCAAGAAAAAAGTAAAACGGACTATATTAAAAACTCCTAATTATCCTTTAGCTTACCGAAGGGTAGAAGGTAAATATGGACTAGCCTATAATGCAGAAAATTTAATGGAATTAGAGAAATTTAAAAGTGGAAAGATAGAAAAGGAAATTAGCGACAATTTTAATCAAAAATATGCTAATTTTCAAGAAAATGGCGATAATCTTGATCAATTTCTTGAGAAAAAAGATGGAAAGTGGCATATACAATTAAGTAAGTACCTGAAATGGCTCCATAACAATCCTCATATAATGCCTGAAACAGAAGAAGAAAATTTTGTCAGAAGTATTCTTGCTAAGGAAACTTTGGCCATAGCTACAGCAAATAATGTAGGACATGTAAAAGAAACTGATGTCTATTTCTTACAGGAAGGAATCAATTTCTTTACCCAGGATTGTACTTTGGTTTTAGTGGGCGGAACAATTTACCATAAGTGTAAGGAAAATAAGAATTATCTTTGGGAAAACATAAAGACGATTGCTAAAGGTGCACTCTTTAACCCGGAGGAATATACAATTTTAAGACCGAACAAAAAAGTATTACTTGATGCTTCTTATATTCTCTCCACTGTGGGTGGGCTTTACGGTAGACTTGACCCCGAAAGAGCTATCCGTATTTTGAAAAAACATTTCAAACCTTTAGAAGTATAATATGAGATTAATTATTTCCTAAATCATCCATAGCTTTTTTAAGAGTTATTATATCCTTCCAGGTTAGGTCTTTAGGGCTGCCCGGGAAAGTTGCTTCGTTTCTTAATAAGTAGCTGGGATGAAACATAGGAAATATCTTTATCCCTCCTAACCAGTCAAACCACTGGCCTCGAATTTTAGTGATTCCCTGAGTGATTTCTAAAAGATGTTGAGTGGGGACATTACCCAATGTAACAATAATTTTTGGATTGATTAAAGCAATCTGGGTTTCTAAATAAGGAAAACAAGTTTCTATTTCGCTTTTCGAAGGATTACGATTTCCCGGAGGTCTGCATTTTGTCATATTGGTAATAAAGATATCTTCTCTTTTTATATCAACTGATTGCAGAATTTTAGTCAAAAGTTGGCCTGCTTTACCCACAAAGGGAATACCTTCCAGGTCTTCCTCTTCTCCCGGAGCTTCTCCGATAAACATTACCTTAGATTTTGCATTTCCTTCCCCGGGTACAACCTTGGTGCGAGAAAGATACAAAGGACATTTTTCACAATTTTTACATTCTTCTGCCACTTCTTCTATAGTAAGTGGATTAGGATTTTTAGACATCAATTTTACTCCCCTTTATTTTAATTATTGAAGTAAACATTAATGAAAAGAACTACCAATAATTATTTTAGGTAATTAAATATCTCTAAATTTTTATAATTTTACCATTTTTTTATACTTTTTAGCAAGCAATTAAGAGGAAAGGCCAGAGAAAATCCCAAGTTGAACAAACCCCATCTAAATAAAACTTTCCTCAAAAAGAAGGATTTTTAGAATAAGTGTAGTATATATAATATAAGGACCTCAACTAAAATTTAATATTGTAACCTGTATGAAAGTAACAGGAGAGACTTTTTCTTTCCACCATAAAAGAAAAGGAGCCGAAGAGGCAAGATACCAAAAGTATCCAAACTTTCAGGCAAAAGGACTGTTACCGGACAGAACTCTGGAGAGCTTTATGCAAAAGAGCACCGACGGGGCAATTCCTAATCTTTTAGGAGACCCAAACAGAGTTGACTAAAAAGTTATTTCCTAATTTTCTAGGAAGAATCTTTCAGGTAAAAGGACAGGGTAAGAAGATAACATAATTATTTCCTTATTCTGTCCTTTTTTTATTTATAATTGTTGAAAAATCGCTTTATAATATAAATCTTTATTAGTAATAAATAATAAAGTAATAAAAGAAATAATTATTTTGTGAACTTGTGAAGCCTGACCCCAAAATTTTCCTATAGTTGTGGTATAATTCATAATAAATAACTGTAAAATTATTTAGATGCACATTTATCAAGAACGAAAATTTACATTATTTAAAGGGAATTAAGAAATGAAAAGTTATATTTTTATAACTGAAGAAGGGATTACATATCAACCCAATAGTACATCACCTGAACCAGACATAGAAAACTGCCAAGTTGTTGGTTTTGCTAAAGGAAATAATGAAGATGATGCATTTAAGAATCTGACAAAAGAAAATGAATATTTATTAGATACGAATTTTAACGAAATCATTTGTATGGAGCTTAAGAATGAGGATTACTATGGCAAGGCTAAGTATTTTTCTTTAGGTGAATACAAATGAAACAACACGAAGCAGTAATAAAAGTAATGGAAGGAAGGGGTGGCTACGCTACTCTCGGGTTATTGTATCAAGAAGCATTGAATGTTCCTGGTGTTGCATGGAAAACAAAAACGCCTTTTGCAAGTATTCGTCGAATTGTTCAGGATGATAGATTTTTCTTTAAAATAAAACCTGGTTTGTGGGCCTTAAAATCTTATAAAAATAATTTACCCAATGAAATACTTTCATTAATCAAAGAAGATAAGCTTAGAGAAGAAGAGAAAAAATTCACTCATTCTTATTACCAGGGTTTAATTATTGAAATAGGAAATATTAAAGGTTTTAATACATATATTCCTCCCCAAGATAAAAATAAAATTTTTTTGAATAATTCTTTAAAAGATCTCATTAGCATAAATAGTATTTACAAATTTACCTATGAGGATGTAATTAAAAAAATTCAATCTATCGATGTTTTTTGGTTTAATGAAAGGAGATTCCCCACCTCAATTTTTGAAATCGAATATTCTACAGATTTTAAAAATTCTCTATTAAAATTCTTAGAGCTTCAAGATTTTAATATGCAAATGTATATTGTTTCAGATAAAAAAAGACAAAGAGAATTTTTTTCTAAAATTAATTTTATTGGTTTTAAACCTATAAAAAATAGAACAAGGTTTATTGCCTTTGAAGAAGTGTCGAGATGGCATGCAAAATCATATGAGTTAATGTTAACTGAAAGTAAAATATATGGAAGTGCATCTGGTTCCGGTTCTCAAAGAAAAGAACAAGGAACAATTTTTTAATTTTAAAAAAGAGAAGTTTAAAGGATTTTAACGTATTAGAGTTACGTATTAAAAAGAGCGAATTTGAGGATTTTTCAATAAGATTTTCAAATTATTTAGGTCAGGAGTTATAAGGGTCAACTCTTTATTGTTAAAAATTGAACAATTTTATTTATTATTTAATTTAACAAGCAAGAGTCAGTAAGGGTAGAGAAGATGAGAAATACTTCAAAAATGAAAAAAATAAGTTTTTAAAGCAATTTAAATGGACTGAGTGCTAGATTATGACACCAATAGTGGGGGAAGAAAAAGATTAAAAAAATACTTAATAATGCTATCTTGCAAAACTTAGTCAGAAGAATTAAATATAATTTGTCAACAATAAAGATTTGACCCAGTAGATTCAATAGATTTATGACTATAATTTAAGCCCTTCAAAATATTTTTCTCAAAATGGAGAAGATGGTAATCTGCCATTAGATGAATCTATTGTTTTAGTAAAAGAAGCAGAAGAAGAGAGGGCAAAAGCAGATGAAAAACTAGAAGGAGCTTTAGAAAAGATGGAGGTTGGATAAAATGGATAAAATACTATTACAAATTCCAAAAAGTAATATAAAGAAAATAAAAGCAAGAGATAATTTCCATTATTTGGTAAAAGGTGATTCCCTCAAAATTTTAAAAAAAATTCCAGACAACAGTATCAATTTGATAATAACAGACCCACCGTATAATATAGGATTAGATTATGGTCCTTACTCAAGAGACAGAAAACCGAAGGGAGAATATTTTGCAGAATGTAAGATTTGGTTAAAAGAAATAGCAAGAATACTTAAAAATACAAGTACCTTTTACTTAATAAGTTATCCTGAAATTAATGCAAGACTTCTATCGATCATAGAAGATGAATTAAAACTTAAGTTTAGAAGATGGATTACATGGCATTATCCGACAAATATAGGCCACTCTAAAAAGAATTTTACCAGAAGTCAAAGATCAATTTTATTCTTTACAAAAAGCAACAAATACACTTTCAATAGAGAAAACATAATTCAACATTATAAAAACCCCGAAGTTAAAAAAATAAAAGAGAGAATTAAAAATGGTTCAATGGGAAGAACATCTTATGATTTATTAAGATTTCTTGATTTAGTAGAAATTAGCAAAGGCATGATAGATGTTTTAGATATTAATTTATTAAAAAATGTTAGTAAAGATAGATTTAATAAGAAACACCCTTGCCAATTACCCCTAGAGCTCTTAAGAATTTTGGTTAAAGTAAGCAGCAATAAAAACGATGTAATTTTGGACCCTTTTGCAGGGACCTTTACCTTATCTGCTGTAGCCAAAGAATTAGATAGAAATTCTATAGGTGTTGAAATAAATCCCGACTATATAAACTTAGGTTTAGAGAGGTTGAAAAATGACAACAAATAAAAAAGATTTGCATGAGGAAGAAATAACACTAGTTAATGATATCTTTGAAAAAGCTGGTATAGATTCAATTCCAAAGGTTATGATATATAAGTTAGGAAATAATAAAAAACAGTTTTGTGATATAGATGTCCTAGGAATTTATAAAAATATAATAATTTTTGTGGAATGTTTTGGGAAGGATAATTTTGGAGATAAGAAAAAAGATTTTGATTCTGAATCTAAAACAATTATGAGTAATTGGGATGAAATGTTAGTAAAAACTTTAAAAAAGGAACATAGAGATTTTTATAAAATACATGAAGACTATTTAAAAAATAGCGATAACCGAAGAATAAAGAAATTAATAGTATGTACACAAAAAGAAGAAGTGGAAGTAGAGGAAAGGAATAATTCAAAAAGGGATGGATTCTATATATTTACAAAGGATAATACCGAATATTTTAAAATAATTTCTGATTGTACTTACGAGCATTGTAAGTTTGAAATATTAGATTTTTTAGGAGTAGAGCCTTATGATGTTATGGATGAAGAAGTATCAACGAGTACAAGATATATTGCTATAGGGAAAAAAGTAAAGGATGATTTTTATATATTAAATTTAACAATTACAGTTGAGTCATTACTAAAATACAGTCATGTATTAAGATATCATAGAGGAGATCCCGAACTCGGATTTCAAAGACTTCTAGATGAAAAAAAATTAAAAGCTATGAGAGAATATTTATTGAATGAAAAAAGAGAAACCTACCCAAATAATATCATTGTTATTTTAAACAAGTCAACAATAGAATCACTTGAAGAAACAAACTTTCAAACAGGAAACCCCGTTTTGAATGAGAATCTAAAAAACGAAGCAAAAAAATTATGGGCTGTAACTATCCCTAATAGTTATAAAACCTTTTCAATAATTGATGGGCAACACAGACTTTTCTCTTTTGCACAAACAAAATATTCTAAATATAAAAGAACAAAATCACAAGAAGAAAAGAAAAAGTTAGAAGAAGGTGATAATAAAATAGAAAAGATGGCAAAGGAGTCAGCAATGGTTGTAACTGCTTTGTATTCTGCAAGTTCAGAGGAATCAGATATGCCGGCGAAACTATTTTATGAAATAAATACCACACAAACAACTATTTCACCAGAAGATGTAATTGATCTTACTGAAAAATACTGGCCAGAAAATCCTGTAAGTGGTGCAAATAAATTATTAAGAAAACTCAATGATAATGGCGTATTAAAAAATAAAATAAGGATTAAGTTTTGGCAAGAAAATAGGCTAAGAAGAACTTCCTTAATCAGTTATGCGGGACTTAAAGACATCTTTAATAAAGATAAAGGAAAGGCTTCAAAAACATATGATATTTTTTTCTCTTTGTACAAAAAACAAAATAAAATAAAAGACTATGTTAGTTTTTGTTTTGTTCTCATAAATAATTTTCTTTTAGTTTTGAAAAAATCTATGGAACAAAAACTAAAGAAGGAAGGACGACAACAGAAATTCAAATCTATGTGTGAAGATATATCTATAAAAAATTATTATTTATTCTCTGCAGTGTTTATAGGTGCTTATATAAGACTTATAAGACATTTTTTATCTGAGAAGGATAACTCATTTAAGATATATAATAAGATTGGCAATGAAGTAATAAAAGATAAATTATATGAAAATAGAGATAATGCCGAAATTCAAAATTTATTTTTGGAGGGAGTTAAGATAATAGTAAAAATTTTTAACTTTACTAGGAAAGAATTTGAAGATAGCGGATATGCTTCCAACAGATGGGCTAAGGTTGAGGCGGACTTGTTTTATACATTAAGAGAAAATGGATTCCAAAATTTTGGAGATGAGTCTTTAATCCTCAAAAAGCATAGGAAAGAACAAAAATGATTGAAAAACTTAAAACCCATCAAGAATAAGGATACAAGGAGACTGAACTTGGGCTATTGCCAAAGAATTGGAAAGTTGTAAGGTTGGGAGAAAAAGTATATAGGGGGTCAGATACTGTCTAATGATAAATAGGAACTTCCCATTTTCTTAGATAATCCTCAAAGCTATAATAAATTCCATAGGTAACGCCAGAGAAAATTCCATAGTTATATCTATAAAATAATACCTCCCTTAAGTTATAATTTTAACTTAAAGGGAGGTAGAAAAAATGATAGGAGTAGCGATGTATATAACTATTAAATCACTTTGGGAAAGACATAAGAATAAATCGATGATAGCAAAACTTACTGGCCATGATTGGAAGGCCGTGGCTAAAAGAATAAAAGAAATAGAAGAAGGAAAAGAATATCTTGCCCAGAAACCCCATCCCCGGATATTGGATTACCATAAGGAACAGATTATGAAATGGTTAGAAGACAATCTCTCGGGGGTAAGGATACACGAAAAGATGCAAGAAGAAGGGGTAAAGGTGGGATATTCTACGGTAAAGGATTATATTTGCCAAATCAAAAGGAGAGAAAATATCTTTATCCGTATGCATACTCTCCCGGCAGAGGAAGCCCAGGTTGATTTCGGTTATCTCGGTTATACCCTGTACCAGGGCAAAAAGAAAAAGACCTGGGTCTTTAATATGAGATTATCTTACTCCCGCTTAGACTATTATGAAGTAGTCTATGACCAGAGGGTAGAGACCTTTATCCAATGTCATATCAATGCCTTTAATTATTTCGGTGGCATACCCCAATACGTAAAAATAGATAATCTAAAGGCAGCTATCCTAAAGGCCAACTTTTATGAACCCATCTATCAGGAACTGTATAAAAACTTTGCCTCTCACTACGGCTTTCACCCTCTACCCTGCCGGGTAAGAAGACCTAACGATAAAGGCAAGGTAGAATCAGGGATAAAATACGTGAAGAATAATTTCTTCCTGGGGCGTAAATTTAGCGGTGAAAAAGATCTGAAAGAAAGATTATTTAAATGGTATACCCGGGCTAACCAGCGAATACATGGCACCACCAGAAAGGTCCCAAAAGAGGTATTCGAAAAAGAAGAGAAGGCAAAACTTATTCCCCTCCCTCAAGAAGAATTTAAATTAGCAAAAGTAGGTATCCGTAAGGTCTATCATGACTGTCATATCTATGTAGACTACAATTATTATTCGGTACCTTTCGAATACGTAGGTAAGGAGGTAGAGATAGAACTGACCAGGAATTTATTAAAAGTTTATTATCAGGGAAAAGAGATTGCCCTTCATACCAGATTAACCGATAGAGGTAACTTTTCTACCAAACCCGGTCATTATCCTGCCTACAAGAGGTATTCTGATACCGAATATCAAGAAAAGTATCAGGTGAAGATGGCGCATCTTGGAACCTATACCGAGCAGCTATTCTTCCTGGTAATAAAAGAACATCCCCGGGATTGGAATAGAACCGTACAGGGGATTCTTTCTTTAGGAAAGACCTATCCGAATGAAGTGATCGAAGCAGCCTGCAGGAGAGCACTCTCTTTTGGAGTAACCAGATATTCGGTGATCAGGAATATCTGCCATAATGGCAGTTACAATCTACCTGTAGAATTTGATAAGGAGGTCACCTATGCAATTGGTTAAGCAAAGATTAAGAAATTTCAAGCTCTCCGGAATCTATAATAACTTAGAGGAAAGAGTGAATTATGCCCAAGAAAAGTCTTTATCTTATGGAGAATTTCTGGGACTCCTCCTAGAAGACGAAGAGAACAATCGAAGGACTAACAGCTACAAAAAAAGGTATTCTAGAGCCAAATTGCCGGCTCATAAAAACATCGAGGACTTTGATTTTTCTTTCCAGCCTTCTATCGATAAACGTCTTATTAATGACTGTCTGACCTGTAACTTTATTACTGAAAAGAGAAACATTGTCTTTATCGGTAACCCCGGTACCGGGAAGTCTCACCTTTCCATCTCTATTGGTATTAAGGCTCTAATGAAAGGATACAAGGTATTGTTTACCCCGGTATCAGAGTTGTTGCATAATCTAAATGCGGCCAAGGCAGATAATACTTACTATCAGAAGGTGGATTACTACCTAAAACCGGATCTTTTGATTCTGGATGAATTGGGGTTTAAAAGGCTGCCCGGATACAGTGCTGATGATTTCTTTGAAATCATCTCTAAAAGATATGAAAAGGGATCGGTTATTATTACTACCAACAAAACTTTTGAACAATGGGGAGATATCTTTACCGATAATGTCTTAGCTTCAGCCATACTGGATCGTGTGGTGCATTATTCCACCATCATCAAGATTAATGGTCCTAGTTATAGAGCAAAGGATCTCAAGAAGGGAGGAGGTAAACTTTAATTTTTTTATTTTACAACTATGGAAAAAAGTCCGGCTTTTACTATGGAATTTTGCTTGACTTTGAGGTAATTAATATTTTACTTTTAAATTAGATAAATAGGGAAGTTGTACCAGCTCAATAACTCGGTAATTTTTAGCGAAAAACTTATATGATCTGAGGAGTTTCTTAACCGGATGGTTTAGGCTTTAGGTATTATTGTAGATAGACGTCCCAAAGGAAGATCTCGTAAAATGGAAAGCTAAACCATAGAAAAAAATAGGATGTCCCTATTTTTAATTAAAGATAGCTTTAAATCATTTTTTAATTGCGGAAAACCCGATTGGCAGTGGGTAAGAGAAAGAATTAAAAAAGTATGAGGAGTGACAAGAATTATTTTAGTGTTGATTCGGTTTTCGAACTTTAGTTAAAAGATGTTCGGGATAGTCTTATAAAAAATTAATTAACAACAACAGCAACATTTTCTTTTTTTTGTTTTTGTTATATTGATAATGTTAAATATTGTTATTGTTAGGGTTCAAATTTTAGACCTGGCTAGGTCCAAAATTTGAACCCTATATTGTTGTTGTATTTATTATATTGTTATTATTAGGGGTTAGAATTTGAACCACCTTTATTTAAAATTTGAACTACCCCTGGTGCAAAATTGACCACAAGCTCATTAAAATCAGGACAAAATTACACTACCCCTGGTGCAAAAATGACTATTCGACGTGGTTCAATTTTGGCAACTTATCAGATTTTGCTATTTGATAAAGATTAGTCTGATAATCTCCATTGGCAGACTTTCGTTTATACATCTTTTCAATCAATTCATATTTAATTAATACTTCACGGTATTTTCTTATGGTATTTTTAGTAACTCCCATCCTTTTAGCTAAGGTACCCACAGATGGCCAGGCATGTTTTTTATGACCATAACAGTAGCTTAGTAACTGAAAATAGAGCATAGTTGGTCCGGTACCTATTATTTTTGTCCAATTATCTATAAAATCTTTATGAATAAGAGTAAACCCAGTATTTGAAAAACCTTTCTTATTCTCTTCCTTTTCTCTTTCCATATCTTTTTCCTTTCTATAATTATATTTTGTGGATAATTTTAGGTATTGATTTGATTTTTCCTGTGAAACAATAAATCCTTTTCTTCTTTTTTTATTTTTCTCAAAAGAGGAAAGTTTAAATGTAGGATATTATCAAGAACAAATACAGATAATATATTACACCATGGTTTTTATAATTTCAACTATATTTTGAATAATTGTAGATTTTGGAATAATAGGGACACTTATTATCCAAGTTTTCACATTTGACATAAAATTATGCTAAGCAGAATAATTTAAAACATAGGGTTAGTTCTTTAGTAGTTTAAAGTTGTAAAATTAAAAAACTTCAGGAGTTGGATTACAGCCCGTTAATGTGGGAAGAAAAGAATATTTAAAAATTCTTGTATGCAAAATTTAGTTAGAAGAAGCAAATATAATTTGTCAGTAAGAAAGATACGATTCCGATAACTGTACGATGTAGAATTATTGGAAATGTATTAATGCCATGATTTAGGACAAACTAATTTTTTATTATCTTTAAGAGGGATTGTATCTGGTAGTATGCTACTTTTTAAGTGTTTTTTTTATTTTCATATGAAAATCACATTTTTGTTTTAAAAGTTCTGCGCGCCTTCCAATGGGAATAATAACTCCTATTTGTTTATGGGGGAACAATGTTTTTACTGCTTCTATAGAGGGAATTAAATCACTATCTCCTGAGATGATATACGCTTTGTCGAACTTATCTTGAATGGCTAATTTGAATAAATAAATTGCGATGTTAACATCAGTTCTTTTTTCTTCGAATGTTGTATATGTTTTTTTACATAATCGGCATACTCTATCTTTTTTTCGAAATTCTCCATATACAATTTTAATTCCCTTGAGTTCTTGAACCTTAATGAAGATTTTATGTCTATTCGTTTTATCTGGAGACCAAGGAGTTAAAGCTGTAAAGTAGTATATTTCTTCAATATGTTCTTTTTTTGTAATGAAATTTTTAGCAAGTTCTGATAAGTCAATCCACTTATATTTATTGAATCGTTTATTTGCAATTGAATGATAAAGATTGAAACCATCTATAAAAAATATAACTTTTTCTATAACATTTTTTTTGCATAAATATATATAAAATAAAAAACCCGAGCGCACAGGCAACTCGGGGCCAGTAAAATACAACATCTTACTGGGATGACAATAAATTATACCTAAAAAATATTTTTATGTCAAAATTTTTTTAATATTTTAATATTTCTATAAATAATAAATAGGGACAAGAGTCCCTAAATTATAATCCTTTAGCAATAAAGCTGAAGTTCTTTTTTATATCTCTTTTTTGATCTTACTTAGTTCGAATTCATCATGGAGGGCTTTAACCGCTTCATCTAACTGAGATAGCTTGATTAAACAGGATATCCTAATTCTTGAGGTGTTAATGGTTTCCATGTGAATACCCGCCCGGGATAATGCACGGAACATTCTTGAAGCAATGCCGGCTTCTTTTGCTATACCGTCACCAACGATGGAGACCTTTGCTAAATTACAATCAGTATTAATTTCTTGTACCCCAATTTTTCCTGCTATTTTTTTAGTAATTTTTAAGGAAGATATGAAATCATCTTCTGTAACAATAAAAGAAACAGTAACAGTTTCTTGATTATAAAAGTCCTGAACAATCGAATCAATGACAATATTTTCTTTGGCTAAATCTTCAAATAACCGGCAGGCAAGATCAATATTTTTTTTCACTCCCTGAAGGGTAATTTTTGCCACATTTTTTTGATAGGTTACTCCCCTAACTATAACATTTTCCAGCATGGGAACCTCCTTGGTAATCATGGTACCTTTACTTGAACCAAAGGTTGATTTCACTAAAATCGGAAGGTGATATTTACGTGCTAAATCAATCGCTCGATGGTGCATCACCTGGGCACCCAGAGCTGTCATTTCTGACATTTCATCATAGGAAATCTTGGGAATTCTTTGGGCTTCGGAAATAAGTTTTGGATTAGCGGTATATACACCATCAACATCCGTATAAATTTCACACAAGTCCGCTTTTAATTGGACAGCAAGGGCAACTGCGCTTAAATCCGAGCCGCCGCGTCCTAAAGTAGTCACTTCATCATGGTGGTTAATTCCCTGAAATCCGGCTACAATTACTATTTTACCTAAATTCAAAGCTTTTTCAATTTTTTGACTATCGATTTTTATTAATCTTGCCCTGGTATATATTCCGTCGGTTAAAATCCCGGCATGTCTTGCGGTAAATGAAATCGCTTGATTTCCCAATGCATGAATTGCCATTGCCAGAAGGGCAATGGAGACTTGTTCACCGGTTGAAACCAACATATCTAATTCGCGTTTATCCGGTGCAGAGCTAATTCGGTAAGCCAATTTAAGTAACCTATCTGTTTCATTCCCCATAGCTGATACAACAACGACGATTTGATTTCCTTCTTTAAAACGGGCAACAATTTTTTTAGCGATTTTCTTCACTTTACCAATAGTTGAAAGAGAGCTTCCACCATATTTTTGAACGACTATTTTTTCCATTTGCTATCCTTTGTCAAAAAAGATATTATTGCAATTTTATCACTTTTTTTAAAAAATTGAAAGTTTTAATAAATAGGGCAACAGGTCCCATTTTTTATATTAGCGAACGATATTTGTAGTGCAAAAGGTTACTCAATAACATGGAGAAGTGTCATGTTAGACAGAGAAGTTGTCAGAGAATTCTTAGATGAAGAGCTTAGGGAAATGGAAATACCTGATGATATTTTAAGAAGCACTTATAGAGACTTTCTGTAAGTATGTTGAAGCTGACTATTATGAATGGCTAAAAGACAACTTCAAATCAATTTTTAATTATGGAAATCCCGATTGACAGTGGGTAATAAAATGGAATAAAAAGTATAGGGGAATGACATAAAAGGAGCGGAAATTACCTAAAGGAAAGAGGAATAACAGAAGGAGTAATAAGATTGACACGTCGTTTCGCTTCTTGAAACGACCATAACCCTTTATTTACAAGGCTTTCAGACCACCTTCAGGAATGCCCTTTTAACGCACGTAGAGTGCCTTTAAACGCACTTCAATTTTCGAAAAAACGGCAATTACGACGTTTTTTTTAGCCTTTTTTGACCTCCCCAAAACTCTGTAACCCTTATAAATAGCCATTTTTAGATTTTGAGGGAGTGAAAATAGGCCAAAAAACACCCATTTTACGAGGGTAAAAGTATAAGTTGAGGCAAATTTTGCCCGTATAATCAAAAATACGCAGCCTACTCTTGAGACCCTTATTTTACAAGGTTTTCCCGCCCTTTATTTTCCCATATTTTTTCATATATAGGCTGCTATAGGTTGTTATTATTAACTTTTTTTTGGTAATGGGGGTATGCAATACGTCACTTCTGAAACCGATAACTAACTATCATAAAAAAATGATTGACTTATTTATAATATATAGTATACTTATAAGTATAATACTTTAAAGTATACTATTTGGAGGGTATTATGTTTGTCAATAGAATTGAGGAATTAAATTACTTAGAAAAATTACACAAAGAACAGGGTGCCCGCTTTGTAATTATGTATGGGCGTAGAAGGATTGGCAAGACTGAATTGCTTAGACAATTTTCTAAAGATAAAAAACACCTCTTTTTTTCCTCAGATCTCTCTTCTGAGCAAGAACAGTTAAAACAGTTTAGTGAAAAAATATTTCAGTTAACCGGAGAATCGTTTTTACAAACTCAACCCTTTGGTTCATGGGAAGCTTTGTTAAGATATATTTTTGATCATTTAGTCTTAAAAATGCCTTTGATTATTATCGATGAGTTTCCCTATTTATATATAAGCAATCCGGCACTCCCCTCTATCTTACAGAAAATCTGGGATGAAAAAGGAAAAGAGAGTAATATTTTCCTTATCTTATGTGGCTCTTATATGAGCTTTATGGAAAAGGAAGTCTTGGGAAGCAAGAGTCCTTTATTTGGCAGGCGTACTGGGCAAGTGGCCTTACATCCACTATCTTTTAAAGATCTTAAGTTCTTTTTCCCCCGCTATTCTGAAGAGGATAGGGTTTTTGCCTATAGTATACTCGGCGGTACACCTGCATATCTCCAACGATTCAGTGACCATAAAACTATAGAGCACAATATAAAAGAGGAAATTTTAAATAAAAACGGTTTTCTTTTTAGCGAACCTCGTTTTTTATTAATAGAAGAATTGCGTGAACCGGCTACATATTTCTCCATCTTAAAAGCAATTGCCTTTGGTAAGACTAGGCTAAAGGAGATAGTACAGGAAACCGGAATTAGCGACTCACACAAAGTTAATAAATATCTTAGTGTTTTAAGAGAATTACGCATAGTAAAAAGAGAAGTTCCAATTACAGAGGATAAACCACATAAGTCAAGAAAAGGTATTTACCTGCTTGCTGATCCCTTCTTCCGTTTTTGGTTTAGATATGTTTTGCCCCATATGAGTTATCTCGAGGAGGGTGACCTTAATTATGTTTGGCAAGAAAAAATAACGCCTTCTTTAAATAGTTTTACCGGGTTTATTTTTGAGGATATTTGTTTACAAGGATTGAAAAATCTAAACAGAAAAAATATGCTTCCTTTTAAAGCCAGAAGTATAGGGCGCTGGTGGAACAATAAAGAAGAGATTGATATTGTGGCTTATGATAATCAACAATCTTTTATCTTTGGAGAATGTAAATGGAAAAATAAAAGTGTCGGTCTAAATGAGTTATATGATTTAGAAAGAAAGGCCGATAGTTTTTTTGATGTAAAACAAAGATACTTTGCTTTATTTTCTAAGTCAGGCTTTAGTGAAGAATTAAAAAATCTATCCAGCCAAAGAAAAGATATCCTTCTTTTTGATTGACGGGAAAGAAAAAGTTATGTCAAGTTTTAGCACTTAAGATAACTTTTTTTAGAATTGGAATTGGAGCCTATATTATTTGTAATTAAATATTTTTTACTTATATAATGCGAATTTATTACCCCCTGTAATCCTTTGTTTACAAGGCTTTCATACCCCCTTCAGGAATGCCCTTTAAACACACGTAGAGTACCTTTTTTCGCGTCTTAATTTTCAAAAAAACGGCAATTACGACGTTTTTTTTAGCCTTTTTTGACCTTTGCAAAATTCTGTAACCCTTACAGGAAGCCATTTTTGGATTTTGAGGGAGTGAAAATAGGCCAAAAAACACCCATTTTACGAGGGTAAAAGTATAGGTTGAGGCAAAATTCGCCCGTATAATCGAAATACGAAGCCTACCATTGAAACCCTTATACTACAAGGCTTTCCTGAGCATGATAGAAGACAGTTCTGTAATTAAAAAGGAAAAATAGGGGAATAGGAAGACTGGTTTTTAGCCAAGCAAAAGAGATAAATATATATATAGAATTAGAGGATTATCAGTTTTTATAGGGAAAAATAGTAAGGCTCTAAAACGTAGAAAATATAAGGGTTTCTGCGTTTTTTTGCTATATGGAATGATGAGAGTGCTTCTAAAATAAAGAGAAAACAAGGCAAAAAGGGTTAAAAGTTGTATTTTTGGGGGCTGAAAGCCTTGCAAAATAAGGGTTTTAGCGAAATATGGTCGTAGAGGCGTTTCTTGAGGTGACCTAAGGTGATTGGTCATATTTTTTAAAATAAGCGCTTAAAATGGCTTATTTTAGATGTGGGTGAAAAGCCTTATTTTATAAGGGTTAAGTGAGCTTTTGGCTGGATAAGAAATTTGAGATTATTATAAAAAAGAGGAATTTTAAGAGTTTTATAGAATATATATAGTAAACAGTATTATAATTAAGAAAATAATTTGCGATTGTAGACGCTATATATAGGAGAAAAGAAAAAAAGTAATAGGAGATTTTTTATTACATAATAATGGGGGAGAGGGCAGGGTGAGAGGTGATTACGAGAAATTTCCTCTTTTTTGTCATTGTTAGGAGCGAAGTGACGTGGCAATCTCGTACTTCCTTCATCACAATCCAAAATTCCATAATTTCTTATCGCCTCTTCCTGTGATAGTGTAATGAATTTTAAAAAACTAAAGAAAATAATACCGAAGGAAATTGCGCTTATTGGTAATTTAGATCCTGTTAAAATATTTTTACAGTCTACTCCTAATGAAGTAGCAGAATCCACAAGGTCTTTGAAGGAAAGTATGAAAGATACTAAAAACTTTATTTTAAGTTCAGGTTGTGATATTCCTATAAGTACCCCATTAGAAAATATCGAGGCCTTTATGAAGGCTGCACGGGAGTAATTCGAAAACTTGACAAGATTTTTATAGGGCGGTAAATTATAGGTAGTCTTTTAGGAAAGCTATACTATTACTTATTTTTAATTGAAAAACAAAAGTAAATAGTAGTTTTTTATTGTGAACCAAAGGAGTCAACTATAAATAGTAGAGTTTCCTTTTTTTGCAATATGTCCGTTTTTCATCGAATTTCCGGAATGAGAGAGCGCCGGATCGGTACCGAAATTAAACATAGGAGATTTGAATGACTGAAAATCACTGGGGTTTGTTGTGTGATATTGTTGATGGGAATAACAGTAGGCATGAAATTGGTTTTATTATAGATAGTCCATGGCTACCTGGATGGTACAATATTCCAATTATCGATTATTATACTAGTGATGAATTATGGTTCAGTGCAAATAAAAAAGCTGCAGATACTTTTCCTGATGCGATATTTCTCCCAGGATTTTGGGTTGAATACGGCATGTGTACAGAACCCTCTGCCTTTGGAGCAACATGTGTTTTTCCATACAACGAATTTCCAAATGTCAAACCTCTGCCCTTTAAAGACTACAATTTTGAAAAACTGGTAAAACCCAATCCCTGTAGTGATGGACTGCTTCCTTTTGTTGTCAATAGGTTGAAACTAATGCGGAATAGGGTACAAAAAGCTGGTCATATATATCCTTTTGCGATTTCCCGTGGTCCTTTGAATATCGCAAGCTTCCTGCTCGGTACAACTGAATTCTTGATGCTTATAAAACTTGAACCGGAAAAAGCCCATATAATTTTACAAGTAATAACGGAGTTCATTTGCGATTGGCTGGAATACCAGCTCAAAAAATTTTCAACCATGGATGGTATCATGATGTTGGATGATATTGTGGGATTTTTAGGAGAGGAAGATTTTAAAGAATTTGCCTATCCCAATCTAAAGCGAATTTTTACACAGTTTTCGGTTAAAGTAAAATTCTTCCACAATGATGCTCCATGTACCGTCTCTGCTCCTTTTTTGCATGAAATTGGAATAAATATGTTGAATTTTGGGATAGATACGGATATTAATGAAATGCGCAACCTATGTGGTCCGAGTATAGTGCTGGTTGGCAATATACCGCCTCGGGATGTTCTAGCGAATGGGACTCCAGATGAAGTGCGAGTTTCGGTGCGATCACAATTAAATGTAATGAAAGATACGTCGCGTATCATTATGTCTTGCGGAGGAGGAATGCCCCCGGGTGTTTCAACTGATAATCTTGAAGCATTTATCGATGAGGTAAAGACGTTTTGAATACCCTAAAATATACGAAATACAATTTGAAAGACTTTTCCCATAAAGCATGGAATCTGGCAGTAACTTCTTTCCACGATAATGTTTTTACCCAGGAGGCAAGATATTACATATAGGTTTTTATCAGTTCCCTCAAAAGATCTATCATTCCTTTTGCAAATTAAAATCAGATAATTTTTTGAGGTAAGAAAAGTCCCAAGTCATTGACTTAGACTAATTTGAATGGTATCATAAAATAGTAATTTAAAAAAATATAATAAAAATATAACATTCAGATAAAATCCACATTATATCTTTAGAAATGATTACTCTTAACAACTCGACGTGAGGGTAATTTAATTATTATCCCACCAAATTAATGTTCTAATATAACATTTTTACCTAAGCAGCAAATTTACGTCAATATTTTCTTTGAAAACTAAATATTGAAGATAATATAGTTGTATAAAAGATTGGAAAACTTAATTCTAGGTCCATTTATCAAGCCCTTTATCAATCTTTTGCAGTTTATTGCTGATATTCTAAGCCCTAATTACACTTTTGAACGTACTAATCCCCTTACCGGCAGGTGATCTATATTATAACTTATTAGTACCGAAGGGATGCCATCTATCACAACTCTCTTTCTGGCTAACTGCTGATACTTGGATGTCCCCATTTTAATGATAAGTTGGGTTCTATGTAGTTTTTAAGATTCACCTTGATAATTAGATGAATTTTATAAAAAGAGAGCGTGAAATTTGTTCACCAAAGTTTGGGGGTAGAATACCACGGGCATGCCCGTGGTATTCTACCCTTCAGGGTTAATAAAGTATAGTAATATAAATAGTAATAAAACATACACTTTTTATAATAATGATATAGTTTAAATTAAGTTAGCTTGCTTGTTTAAAATTGAGAGAGGTGAAAAGGCAAATTAAATTGAATAGGAGGTGAAAAAGAAGAAAAAATAAATATTTGAAAAGTTGATTTTGTTTAATCAAAATTTAAAGGAGGGAAGAGTAATAATGAAAAGAAGTGTTTTAATTTTAACATTATCTTTGGTCTTTGTAATTGGAATTAGTTTTGCAGCTTTAGGGTATCAGGAAGCGCCGCAGTTAGCCGAGTTGGTCCAAGCCGGGAAATTACCGCCTGTAGAAGAGAGACTCCCTGAAGAACCCTTGGTCGTTGAACTGATTGAAGACATCGGAAAATATGGGGGTACCTGGCGCCGTGGTTTTACCGGCATCAAGGATTATCATGCTTTCGGTAGACATGTGTATGAACCAATGCTGCGATGGCCACGGGATCCCAGAGACCCCGTTCAACCGGGACTTGCAAAAGAATGGGAGTGGTCTGACGAAGGGAAGACGCTGACCTTGTACTTGCGGAAAGGTTTGAAGTGGTCCGACGGATACCCCTTCACTACTAAGGATATCACTTTTTGGTGGTATGATATCGAGCTGAACACCAAGATAACCCCGGCACCTCACGCGGAATGGGTGATTGACGGTGAACCGATGGAATTGGAGGTTGTGGACGACTATACGATAAAACTCAAATTCGCCAAACCCAACGGCCTCGCTGAAACCGTAGGGTTAGCGTTCCATGGAAATCAGTGGCCATTGGGTTTCGAGCGTTTCGGGTTTTTTGCCCCCCGGCATTATCTGGAACAGTATCACCCCACGTACAACAATGCGGTTGATTACTCTGTATTCGAAGAAAAAGTGTTTGATTACAACACCGAGAGACCGGTTATGACCGCCTGGAAGATTAGCGAATGGGGACCCGGTGCTACTCGGTTGGTGGCCAAGCGTAATCCTTACTATTGGAAAGTCGATTCCGCAGGAAATCAGCTTCCTTACATCGACGAACTGGTTCTGACGCTTTTCGAAGAGATCGAGGCTTTGAACCTTCGTGCTATCGAAGGTGGTTTTGATTTTCAATTTCGCCGCATCAGCCTATCAAACTATCCGGCGTTTCAACTAAACAAAGATCGTTATGACTATCGGATTCTCCTGTGGCCAGATGCGGTCCCCTCTAAGCTTTGCTACTTTTTTAATCAGTCTATTGAAGACGATGGATTACGGAACATTTTCCAGAATCCTAAATTTCGTCAAGCAATGTCTGTTGCAATCGATCGGGAACAGATAAACGAAGTAAGTTATTTAGGTTTAGGCGTACCACGTACCTTTACTGTGGTGCCTGACTCGCCTTATTTCGAGCCTGATATTGAACAGTTATACGCTCAGTATGACCCCGCTCTCGCCAATCAACTTCTCGATGAAATCGGTTTAAAGAAAGGTTCCGACGGTTTCCGCACTCGGCCGGACGGCAGCAGGCTAGAGGTAACCGTAGAAGGTATGGATTGGGATAAAGCGACACTCGATGAAATGGAACTGGTAGTGGCAGCCTGGAATGATGTTGGAGTACGAGCGTCGATGAAGACCATGTCCAGAGAGATTTATTGGATTCGGGCGACAAGTAATGAGATTCAAGTAGCCACCTGGACGGAAAGTCGGGCTATTGATCCGATGGTAGATCCTATTTGGGTTTTCCCTTTTGATGAACGTTCCTGGATGGCTCCGGCTTACGGAAGCTGGTATAAGAGCGAAGGTAAGCTTGGTAAGGAACCGCCGGCATATTTTAAAGAGATGATGGCCCTGTACGACCAGTATAAAGTGACGGTAGCTCCTGATAAGCAGAAAGAAATTGCAAAGAAACTTATTCGGACACACGCCGAAAATGTTTTTGTTATCGGGACTGTTGGAATGACACCTAATGTGGTTGTGGTGAATAATGATTTTCGCAATGTTCCTGAAACTTTTACCACGGACTGGATCTACATGGCTCCGGGTACTCTGGACCCGTGTCATTTTTACTTCGATCGCTAAGGTATTGAATCAAGTATAATAACTGTATGGCCCGGGGCCGGTTGTGAAAAATCTGCCCCGGGCATTAAGAAAAGGTACTATATGATTGCATACATTGTAAAACGCATTTTAGGTATGATACCCACTCTCATAATAATTTCAATTATAACTTTTATTATCATCCAGCTCCCGCCGGGCGATTTTGTGACTACCGCCCAAGCTGAAATAGCCGCTTCGGGAGGGGGCATGGATGCCTCCGCAGTTGAGGCAATGCGCATTCGATACGGATTGGACCAACCCATGCTGGTTCAATATTGGCGATGGGTCAGTGGGTTTCCTAGAGGAGATTTCGGTTATTCCTTGGAATGGAGTGCCCCGGTTTGGGATATTATAGCCGGACGTTTGGGTTGGACACTCTTACTTTCCGGTCTGGCACTTGTTTTTATGTGGTTGGTTTCAATCCCCATCGGAATCCATTCGGCAAGGAATCAGTACTCTTTGGGAGATAATGTGTTTTCTTTTCTCGGTTTTTTAGGATTATCCGTTCCGGACTTTATGCTTTCTTTGATGTGGCTTGTTTTCGCTACTATGACGTTGGGAATATCCGCAAGCGGTCTTTATTCGCCACAGATGGTTGATGCCTCCTGGAGCTTGGCAAAATTTCTTAACCTGCTGAACCATCTATGGCCCCCGGTAGTTATCATGGGAGTTGTGGGGACCGCAGAGCTTATCCGAATAATGCGTGGGAATCTTTTAGATATTTTAAACCAACAATATGTAACAACCGCTCGTTCCAAAGGATTAGTGGAGAAAGTTGTCGTCCGGAAGTATGCCGTTCGAATGGCTATTAATCCCATGATCAGCGTTTTAGGGATGCAGATTCCTAAAATGATTTCCAGCTCAATTATTGTTGGTTTTGTGCTTTCCATCCCTACGGTCGGACCGATCTTTTTGCGTTCATTGATCACGCAAGATATGTACCTGGCGGGGACGATCCTATTGTTAATGACAGTGATGCTGCTCATCGGTAATTTTCTCGCGGATATAGCATTAGCCTGGGTAGATCCAAGGATACGGTTCGAACAATGATTGATTATAAAGGAAGATCTGAACATATTAAGAAATTATATGAACAGCAAAACGCTCTTGATGAGTCCATCGCACATCAGATGATGAGCTCGGAAAAGATTGCCTTTGCTACTTCTCAATGGCGAATGATGTGGCGAAAGTTCATTCGCAACCGGATAGCCGTCATCGGGGGAACTGTGATATTGCTGTTTTACCTGACAGCTTTATTCGCCGATTTTGTCGCTCCCTATACGTTGAAACAACGGATGACTGCGTATTCCTTCTTATCTCCCCAGAGAATTTATTTTTTTGCTGAGGGGAGATTTCAGCCATTTGTTTATGGTTTGAAAGGAAGCCGTGATCCAAAGACCTTGATGAAAATTTATGTTCCCGACCCGGAGAAGCGGATACCGATACGCTTTTTTATCCACAGAGAACCATATAAACTCATGGGGTTGTTTCCAGCCAGTACCCGTCTCTTCGGGGTCGAAGAAGGGATAGTCAGTTTATTGGGTACCGATGGTCAGGGAAGAGATATGTTTTCCCGTATTATAATAGGCAGCCAGATTTCCCTTACGATCGGACTTGTAGGGGTGGCTCTGAGTTTGATAATAGGAGCCTTTTTAGGTGTCTCCTCCGGGTATTTCGGTGGTTGGGTGGATAACCTGATTCAAAGGGTTATCGAAATTGTCCGGTCATTCCCGCCGATACCGTTATGGATGGCGTTAACCGCCGCGATACCTCCACACTGGCCTCCACTGCGGGTCTATTTTACTATTACCATTATCTTATCCCTGATCGGTTGGACCTGGTTGGCCCGTCAACTACGGGGTAAAGTATTGGCTTTGCGGGAAGAAGATTTTATAATGGCAGCCCGATTGGCCGGCGCAAGCGATGGGTGGATAATTTTTAGACATCTAATTCCTGCTACCCTCAGCCATATTATTGTTATATCAACTCTCGCTATGCCTGCTATGATCCTGGCGGAATCTGCTTTAAGCTTTCTGGGTTTGGGTCTCCGTCCCCCCTTGACCAGCTGGGGAGTCTTGCTCAAGCAAGCCCAGAATATCCAGGTTTTACTACTCTACCCTTGGTTGATGATTCCGGGCTTCTTTGTGGCCATTTCAATCCTGGCCTTTAATTTTCTGGGTGACGGCTTACGAGATGCCGCCGATCCTTACACTGTGTAGGTCTTATGAACGAAAACGAAAAATATCTTTTAAAGATAAACAACTTAAAGACATATTTTTACACCCTGGATGGAATTGTCCGTGCGGTGGATGGAGTCTCCCTGACTCTCAAACCCGGAAAGACCATGGGCCTGGTAGGAGAGTCCGGTTGCGGAAAAAGCGTTACCGCCCACTCCATCCTAAGATTATTGCCGCTGAAAACAAGCCAAATAAAAGAAGGAGAAATCCTTTTCCGTCGCCGAAACGATAAGGAAGTAATTGATCTGGCAAAAATTAATCCGCAAGGTAAATTGATTCGTTCTATTCGGGGGAAGGAGATAGCCATAATTTTCCAGGAACCGATGACAAGCCTTTCTCCAGTCTACACTGTGGGAAATCAGATTATTGAGGCTATTCTTCTTCATCGTCAGATTAAGCCTCAAGAGGCTCGAGAACACGCCATTCAGATGCTCAAATCAGTGGGGTTGGGAATGGTGGAGAGCATGATAGATGAATATCCACATCGACTTTCGGGAGGACAACGGCAAAGGGTGATGATAGCGATGGCTCTATCATGTAGCCCCTCTTTACTAATAGCGGATGAACCCACTACTGCCCTGGATGTTACCATTCAGGCCCAGATTATTGAACTTTTAAAATCTCTTCAGAAGCAGTTCCAAATGGCTGTTTTGATTATAACACATAATTTGGGAGTGATTGCCGAAATAGCTGATGAGATCGCTGTCATGTATCTTGGGCGAATAGTTGAAAGCGGATCGTTAAAGCAGGTTTTTGAAAACCCTTTACACCCATATACTATTGGATTGCTTAAGTCGGTACCTATAATAGGAAATCAAACAAAAAAAAGGCTTGCCCCTATTCCGGGGAGTGTTCCTGATCCGTTGTCGGTTATCGAAGGGTGTGCCTTCCGATTACGCTGTCCGGCTTATAAGCAGAAAGAGTGTCCCGGCCAGGAAGGCGTGGCCATGGTGGAAGTCGAACCGGAGCACTATGTGCGTTGTCTTCTCTATGATCGAGATGAGGGAGTGAGAGGGAATGAAAACTGATATGACCGATGGCAATGATACTGTTATCTTGGAAATTAAAAATCTCACTAAACACTTCCCGATTTATCGAGGGTTCTTAAGGCGAATTGTGGGAAATGTACAAGCGGTCAATAATGTCAGCTTTTCCGTGAAAAGCGGAGAGACGTTAGGTATTGTAGGTGAGTCTGGGTGTGGAAAGACTACCTTAGCACGAGTTATCCTAAGGGCATACGAGGCGACGAGTGGAGAAGTATTGTATCGGCAGAACGGAGAGATGATAAATATTTTTTCATTGAAAGGACAGGAACTTAAGAAATTACGTCGGGATATGCAGATCATTTTTCAAGATCCGTTCTCTTCTCTCAACCCAAGAAAAACGGTTATGGAGATAATAGCCGAACCGCTTCGCATTCACGGTATCTCTCGAGGTCAGGAGTTAAAGTTACGGGTAGGGGAGCTCTTAGAATTGGTTGGATTGAATGTCAAGCATATGAACCGTTATCCTAACGCGTTTTCCGGCGGCCAAAGGCAACGTATCGGGATTGCCCGCGCGTTAGCTTTGCGGCCGAAACTGGTGATATGTGACGAACCGGTAAGCGCTCTTGATGTCTCCGTACAGGCTCAAGTAATTAATCTTTTAGAAGACCTGCAAAATGAGTTGGGGTTGACGTATCTATTTATTGCTCATGATTTGTCGGTGGTTGAGCACATCAGTGATCGGATTGCGGTAATGTATTTAGGAAGCATTGTTGAGATGATGCCGGCCCAGGAACTCAATGAGATTCCTAAGCACCCTTATACTGAAGCGCTTCTTTCGGCGGTTCCAAGCATCGACCCCAATAGTCATAAACCCAGGATCATTCTTCCCGGGGAGATCCCCAACCCTTCCGATCCGCCCACGGGATGCAAATTCCACACCCGTTGTCGTTATGCCGAAGAGAAGTGTAAAACCGAGGTGCCTGCTTGGGATGAGATTTCTCCAGGTCATTGGACCTTATGCCATTTTTCAAAAACTTTGAATCTTCATGGTATTGACACGGTAAAAGCTTCCGAATAAAAGGATAAATGATGAAGCTAAGAAAAACGAAGGGTTTGATTATACGATTCGGGATTCTCAGGGTAGTGATATTTCCCCTTTAACAATTAATAAGCAGTTATAGATTAATCCAATTAAAAATGTTAGACATAGAACAAAAGGTTTTGCCTTTTGGAGGATAAATGAGTGAAGAAAAAAAGCTTTAACTACAATATTGATGATTCTCAGGGAACAGTTGTTAAACCTATTTCAATTAAAGAATTTGATATTGAGAGATATCATGAATATGAACTATCATTAAGGGAAAAGTGCCGGTCATTCTGGAATTGTGATGAAGGTGTGGCTGTTTACCGGCGGTTCAGGGTTCCCCAGGTTTTTGCCTCGGGTTGTAAACATATGGAAACCTCACTAGAACTGCAGTTAGGTGCTTTAGAAAAAAGCATGAAATACAGGGCTGATATTCCTAATTTCCTGGAGCCCTGGTATGGTATTGGAACTATTGCCAGTGCCTTTGGGCTTGATTATATCTGGTATGATGGGCAGGCTCCGACTACTAGACCGCCCTTTAACAGTATTGGGGAGACCTTAAAGTATGATTATCTTCCGGTAGAGGAAACCGAGATTGGTAGGCATACAATGGATATGATTAAGTTTTTTCTTGAAAAGACTGGAGGTAAGATTCCTGTTTCCTTTACTGATACCCAGTCCCCTTTAAATATTGCTTCCTATCTTATACCAATGGATAAATTGTTTCTGGAGATGTATGATAATCCAGAAGGGTATAAAAAGCTACTTTCGGTAATAACTGGACTATTAATCGATTTTACAGGAAAGCAGCAGGAGCTAATCGGTGATGCACTAGTCTATCCCGGCCATGGTTTTGCTAGCAGCAGGGAATTTCAAGGAATTGGCATAAGCGATGATAATGTCCTGATGGTATCAGATAATTTCTTTGAGAGGTTTGAAATACCATTCAGGGAAAAGATAGGCTCAGTGTTTGGAGGTTGCGTTTTTCACTCCTGTGGCAATTGGTCTAATAAGATAGCAGTAGTTAAAAAGATTGATAATCTCATTATGGTTGATGGAGCCTTTTCTGAGGAGACTGACCCTGATCCGAATGAGGTTGCACCCTTTGTTAAAGGGTTTAGTGATACCGGTATTGTTGTTAATGCTAGGATAGTGGGTGATGTTCAGACAATATCCGATAAGGTCAAGAGACTCTGGAGCCCGGGGATGAAATTAATAGTCGTGACTTACTGTCAGGACCCGGCTGAACAAGAAGAGACCTATCACAGGATTCATCAGATCTGTGGCTGAAGTTAGTTCTGAAGAATATAAACTGGCAAAACCGATAACGGTTATATATGAGTGAGAGGAGGGAGAGAAATGACTGGTAGAGAGAGGATACTGACTGTACTGAAAGGAGAAATACCGGATAGGGTACCTGTAGGATTATTTGTGCAGGAGGAGTACCTCGGCTGGTTTTTCCCGGAGAAGGAGCAGGTCGACAGGGTCATGGATGCGGTAGAGTGTGCCCGGATTTTAGGGTTTGATCTCCTTACCAGGGATAGAAAGTTTGAGGTCCCCCATTTTATGAAAAAAAGTTTTGGCAATTGGGATGTTAATGAGAAAGTAAAGAAAGATAAAGGTAACCTCTATCGGGTTACTGAGATAACTACCCCTGATGGGATCTTAAAACAGGCAGAGGCAGGACCTTATGAGGAAAGAACTGTCTCGGGAATTCATTTTTCTACGGTTGAATATCTGATTGAAAACGAAAGGGAGTTTGAGATTTTTAATAAATTTGTCCCCAGAATTGACTCTGAAACAATCTCTGAGATGAAGGAACGGGCTGCCTTTTCCAGGGAGTTAATTGGTGAGCTGGGGATTTCTGCCCCCTGGGGGTGGGGAGGTGTCTTTAATCAGGCCGCAACTTATAGGAATGTTCAGGAGCTGTTGATGGATGCCTATCTTAATCAGGAATTTTATCAGGCCTATATGGAGAAGATGACCGAATTAATTGTGGAAAGCAATAATGCGCTGGCTGATACTGATTTCAAGTGTATCGGTATCCAGGGCAATATTGCCAACGCAGGAATGGTTGGTGCCGATTTCTTCGATAAATACATTTTACCTTATGAAAAAGAGCTGGCGAAAGCCATTCAAGATGCCGGTAAATTTACTTTGTATCATAACTGCGGTAAGGCCAGGGTCCTTCAGGAAAGTTATGTCAAGATGGGCCTGGATATGTGGGAGACTGTAGCTGCCCCGCCTCAGGGTGATAATGATTTAAAGGAAGCAAAGGAGTTGATAGGTGATAGTATTACCATTTCTGGCAATCTGGACCAGGTGGGTTTTCTTAAAAAAGCCGCTTTAGAAGAAATTGAAGAAGAGGTAACCAGGATTATGCATATTGGGAAACAGGGAGGAAGATATATCTTTGCCGCCTCCGACTTTCTGGAAAAAGGCACACCACTGGAAAACGTCAAAAAGGTGATTGAAGTTGCTAAAAGGGAGGGGCGCTATTAAAGTATCAGCTGCCTAAATGAATAGGATGGCTTATATACCCTTATTTAGTACTGGTGAGATCTTCTAAATAGATTTTTTACAGAGAGGAGGGATGTTTAAATGGGAGACTTAAAGTCAGATACTTTTTTACCGGTAGCCTTTGTTTTCCATCCCGAATGGTGGCATAAAAATTACGGTTTGTGCTTTGAAAGGGATTTCTTTTATGACCCTAATACTCGGATCGAGGCCGATCTTAAAATGCGTAAGATAATGAAAGAGCGCTTTGGTGGTTACGGGATTGAAAGAGAGATTCAGCCTGAGCCACAGCCCTGTATTGGGGCGGTCCATCTGGCAGCAGGTTATATTATCTCTGAGATGTTTGGCTGTGATATTAAATTCAGTAAAGAATCTTCACCACAGGTTATACCGAAGAATATCACCGATGAGGAAGCGGATAGAATTAAGCCGGTAAATTTTGCGGAGAACAAAACCTTTCAGGAATTAAAGCAGATGGTTGAATGGTTCAAAGAGAGATTCGGCTATGTGATAGGAGATATTAACTGGCAGGGGGTTCTAAATGTAGCCCTGGACCTGCGGGGTGATAAGATTTTTATCGATATGATGCAGAATCAGGAAAGGGCCAGGAGGCTCTTCAGTGCTATCACAGAGACAATTAAGGAATTTGTTAGTTATATCAGGGCTGAGACCGGTACTTCTTCAATTTCGGTCAACAGGACGATAAAGTTTGTCAATCCAGAGCTAAACCTGCATTCAAACTGCTCGGTAGTGATGATCTCTCCCGATATGTATCAGGATTTGCTTTTAGAGTATGATATTGAACTGGCCAAGGCCTTACAGCCATACGGTATTCATCACTGCGGTAATAATATGCATCTTTATGCAGAGGGCTATGCCAGGGTAAAGTGGGCTTCCTTTTTTGATGTGGGTTGGGGCTCGGAAATCTCCCTCTGCCGGCAGAAACTCCCGGAGGCTTTTTTGAACCTGCGTTATGACCCAGTAAAGATGAGACAAGCACAGCCGGATGAGGTGAGAACCGATATTCAAAAGATGCTTAAACAATCTGCCAATCCGGAGAAAACCGGTGTCTGCTGTATTAATATGGGCTGGGATGTGCCCGATAAAAATATCAGGGCAATTATACATACTGTAGATGAATATCGGAAACAATTCACTAAACACTGATCAAGAGTTAATATATAATAAAAAAAGGGAGGTTGTAAGGAGTGAAATTATTCTATAAAAGTAATATTAATGATGGTTTTACAGAGGTTATCGATGACGATGTTAAGGAATTAGATTATGTTACCCTGAATTATTTATAGAAATTTTTTGAGAAATAATTGGTCTGAAATTTTAATTACCCATGCATAAATTTACCAAATATTAAAATTAACAACTTGCCAACTTCTTTAAAAAGGCAATAATAACATGTTATAGTATATATGGTAAAAAGTGTAATTAATTTAGGGTGCACTACTCCTCTTCAATATCTTCTTGTGATTTTTAAAACTACTTTATGTTATATTATTTATCCTATGCAAACTGTAATTTCCGTATATTTTTCAGCACCTGAAAAAATAGTTTCTTATTTGGGCAACTGCTACAAAGTTTGAAATAGATACCCCTATTGAAATTGTTCTACATTCTCTTTATCTAATTGAGTATTTACTCTGGATATTTTTGATCGAGAAGCTAAAGTATTTTTATCTAATGCCGATTTAAATGCAACATCATTATGCAAATCATTTGCATCATCATCTGAATGAAATCCGGTAGTATTTTGATATATTCTTTGAATGATTACATCATTATTTTCGTGCACTCTATGATCCATAACATTGTTTACTTTAACTGTTTTACGAATAGCTTAGCTAAACCCAATTTTATTATCAAATTCTTTATAAAGTAAAATCTCAGAACCCGAAGTTAAATATCCACCGTTAAAATTTATTTTTATATTTCTGTTGAAATCCATATTAAGAAAAGAGGAATTTTAAGAGTTTTATAGAATATATATAGTAAACAGGATCATGATTAAAAAAATAGTTTGCGATTGCAGACGCTATATATAGAAGAAAAGAAAAAAAGGTAATAGGAGATTTTTTATTATATAATAATGGGGGGCGCGGGAATTGAAAAATTTAGAATTATCCCGAATATTTGAACAGATTGCCAGGATATTAAAGATCAAAGGAGAAAATCCCTTCAAGATTAGAGCTTATGAAAAGATAACTTTAGTTTTAGAGAATTTACCCATTGATATAGAAACAATTTACCACCAGGGAGGATTGAGTAATATCCCGGGAGTTGGCGCAGGTATTGCCAAAAAGATTGAGGAGTTTTTAACTACTGGCAAACTTGAGTATTATGAAAAATTAAAAGAGACTATCCCTTCCGGGGTAATAGAGCTTTTGGATATTTCCGAAGTGGGACCTAAGACAGCTAAGCTTCTATATGAAGAATTAGGTGTAGATAATATAGAGAAATTAGAAAAAGCAGTTAAAGGACATCAGATTAAAGACTTACCGGGGATGGGTGAGAAATCTGAGACAAATATTTTAAGAGGAATAGAATTATATAGGAGACGGAAAGAGAGAGTTCTTTTGGGAACTGCTTTACCTGTAGCAGAAGATATAATTGAAGCCTTGAGTCAATTAAAAGAGGTAAATAAAATAAATTTTGCCGGAAGCTTAAGAAGAAAAAAGGAGACCATTGGGGATATTGACATTTTAGTAACTTCCCAAAAATCAGAAAAGATAATGAAGACATTTACTTCTCTCCCCCAAGTTAAAGAGATTTTAGCGGAAGGACCTACTAAATCAAGCGTTATTACTAAGGATGATATTCATATTGATGTAAGAGTAGTAGAGCCAATAAGTTTCGGAGCAGCACTGCAATATTTTACCGGCTCCAAAGCCCATAATATTAGATTGAGAGAATTGGCGGCGAAGAGAGGTTTAAAGATAAATGAATATGGAGTATTTGACCAAAAGACAGAACGTAGAATAACCGGGGAAGAAGAAGAGGAAGTTTATAAGATTTTAAATTTACCCTTTATCCCTCCAGAATTAAGAGAAGATAGAGGAGAGATTAAGGCAGCACAGGAAGATAAATTGCCTGAACTGATAAAGTATTCCCAGATTAGAGGAGATTTACATCTTCATACTAAGTGGAGTGATGGGGCGCATACGATTAAACAGATGGCAGAAGCAGCCAAGAAGAGGGGTTATAAATATATCGCCATTACTGACCATTCACAATCACTTAAATTTGCCGGTGGGTTAATTGAAGAAAGATTAAAAGAACAGATAGAATTAATCAAAAGGTTAAATCAAGAATTGAAAGATTTTACTATTCTAAATGGGATTGAGGTTGATATAAAATCAGATGGCAGTTTAGATTTTTCTGATGAAATATTAAGTAAATTAGATGTGGTGATTGCAGCAATTCATTCTGGTTTTAAACAGGAAAGCAAAATTATAACTGGTCGAATTATTAAAGCTATGCAAAATAAGTTGGTGAATATTATTGCTCATCCTACCGGACGTTTAATTGGATATCGTGAAGCATATCAGGTAGATATTAATAAAATTATGGATGTAGCTGCTGATACAGGAACTATCTTAGAAATAAATGCCTATCCGGAAAGGCTTGACTTAAATGATGTCTATTGTCGGATGGCTAAAGACAGGGGAGTGCAATTAGCCATTGAGACCGATGCCCATAGTATTGACGGATTAGAATTTATGAATTTAGGAGTAGATGTAGCCCGCCGAGGATGGTTGGAAAAAAAGGATATAATAAATACGATTTCTCTGGATAAATTATTAAAAAGATTGAAAAATAAATGATAATTAATATTTTGCAAAGAAGAAAGAAGATTTTATGTTTAATTTTAACGATGTAAATGAAAAATTGAGTCAAGATAAAATTTCTAAAATAAAAGATATCATTGAATGGCTTTTGGATTCTTACTATAAAGCAACCGGATTTAAGGTGATTTTTGTAGATAAAAAGGGTAAGATATTTTTATCTTCAACTTCTGATGGATTTCTTTGTAATATTTGTAAATTAATTCAGAGCAGCTCAGAAGGAGAAAAAAGGTGCTTTAAGTCTTTTAGTAATAGTATGTTACAGAGTGCCGAATATGGATTTCCTTATATTTTTCGCTGCCATACCGGTATTATTGAATGGGCTGCTCCTTTTTTGTTTGAGGGTGAATTTTTAGGTTGCTTTATTTCTGGTGGAATTTTGATGAGAAAGCCAGATTCTTCTTTTTTAAAAGAGATAAAAAAAGTAGATAAAAGTTTAGGACTGAAGGAGTCTCAGTTCGAAGAAATTCTTAAGAGGATTAAGATAGTTTCAGAGAAAAAGGTAAAAGCAGCTGCGGATATTCTCCATATTATGGCTAATTATTTAACAAAAATGGAGTTAACAGATATTAAACTACGCCAGGAGAAATATATACAACAAGCAAGAATTTCTGAGGAGATTCAAAGGATAAAAAGAAAGGAATTAGAGTTGCTTGAAAAGGAAGAAAAAAATGAAAATTCATTTATTTCTGTTAGTTCACTTTACCCTTTAGAGACAGAGAGAGAATTACTGAGGAGAGTTAGATTGGGGGACAAAGAAGGAGCAAAAGAAGTATTAAATGAGATTTTAGGAAAAATATTGTTTAAAAATGCCGGTCAAACAGAATTAATTCGAGCTCGAATCCTGGAACTGGCAATTGTGCTTTCTCGAGCTGCGGTGGAAGGTAAGGCAGAATTAGAAATGATTTTAGGATTAAATTTTGAATATATTCAAGAATTAGGAAAGATTAGGTCAATTGAAGAGTTGTGTATTTGGGTTGTAAAAGTTTTAGATAGATTTACTGAATCTGTTTACGAAAATAGAAATATTAAAAATGTAGATATTATTAGAAAGACCAGAGAATTTATTCGAGCAAATTATAAAAAGAAGATAAGATTAATAGATATAAGTAAAGCAGTTTATTTAAGTCCTTATTATTTAAGTCATATTTTTAAAAAAGAAACTGGATCTACTCTATTGGAATATCTAACTAAAGTTCGCATTGAGGAATCCAAATACTTATTAGAAAATACTCAATGGAATACCACTCGAATTTCTTTTGAAGTTGGTTATTCAGATCAAAGTTATTTTTGCAAAGCTTTTAAAAAATCAGAAAGTATATCGCCTTCTGATTATAGAAAAAGAATGAAAAGATAGCTAATTTATTTCGATATTATACTTAAATATATCCCCAATATACCACTTATAAGCCTCTTAGTTTCATATTTGTTACAACCAAAAATATTTTATTTCTTATTTTTTAAATTTTCTTCGTATGCTTAATTAAAGCTTAAATGGGGTCAGATGAATAATAATATTTTCTTAAAAAAGCAAGATATTACCTAATAGCACAACAATATGTATAGTTTTAATACAGCTTATTTTATAAACTTAATTTAGATTTTTTAAAAAAGATTTGGAGGTAACGTTATGGTAGATTTAGATAATGTATCTGAGGCCTTGCAAAGAGGTGATGCAGAAAAAGTACGTGAACTGGTTAAAGAAGCTTTAAAAGAGAATTTAACACCTAAGAAAATTTTAGAGGATGGCTTAATTAAAGGAATGAATATTATTGGAGTGAAATTTAAAAATAATGAGATATATGTTCCAGAAGTCTTAATTGCTGCTCGAGCAATGCATGCCGGGATGGATGTTTTAAGGCCAAAATTGGTTGAAACCGGAGTAAAAAATATAGGTAAAATAGCAATAGGCACGGTAAAGGGAGATCTACACGATATAGGGAAGAATTTAGTAAAAATGATGTTAGAGGGTGCAGGCTTTGAAGTAATAGATTTAGGAACAGATGTTTCTGAAGAAAAATTTGTAGAAGCTGTAAAAGTGCATCGACCAAATATAATAGGGATGTCTGCTCTTTTAACTACTACAATGGTTAATATGGTGGAAGTAATAAAGGCGCTTGAAGCTGCAGGGTTAAGAGATAAAGTAAAGATAATGATTGGGGGAGCGCCTATAACTCAAAATTATACTGATCAAATAGGAGCAGATGGCTATTCTCCTGACGCTGCTTCTGCAGTAGACAAGGCAAAAACCTTTATTGCCTAAATATTTATAATATTCAATATCTTAAGTCTATTTCTTTCCTTCTCAAATGACGCAAGACAAAGAAGGGAAAATTAAGATAAGATATGAAGATCCCCATTATAGAACCATAGAGAAGCCGGTGGTATATTACGGGGAAAGGCTTAATTTAAGCAATTTAATTGAGATAGGAGAGTATCATGATTTATCACATCCAGAATAAGATCTACCACGTTGAATTTTTACCACCCAAACAGGATTCAGAAAAGCTTGAAAAGGATCTTGAAATATTTTCAAATAAATATCTAAGGGTTATGGACAGCGGTTATTGTGCATGTATAACCGATAATGCAATGGGTCTTCTGTCATTCCAGGGAACAGAAATGATTGAGGAACTTGACCTTCCCGTCATACCAGAGCAGGTGATGATTCACCTGAATACTTTTCATACAAAAGATGATCTGGACAACATTCTTGACATATGTAAGTCAAAAGGAATCAGGCATCTCCTGATAATAACAGGAGACGGTTCGGAGCGTCTTCCCAAGCTTCAGCCTTCAGATGTAGGCGCCACTGATGTCGAGTCCGTCACTTCTGTTGAACTGTTAAAGTACATAAACCGTGAGTATCCGGATACTTTTGTACTCGGAGTCGCATTTAATCCTTATGAACCGGAAGAACATGAATTTGAAAAGATGGAAAGAAAAATGAAAGCAGGTGCCACTTTCATTATTACCCAGCCTTTGATAGAGAGAAATGAAGTTGTCGACAGACTTCTTAAAAAATATCCTGAAATACCGGTAATTGTAGATGCCTGGATGAGCAGAAAACTGCATCTTCTTTCGGAAGCAGTCGGCTATGAAATACCTGAGAATACAGAATTTGACCCCATATCCACTTTAAAAATGCTCCACAAATTATATCCGGAGTACGGCATTTACCTATCACTGCTCGGATTTAAAACACAATACGATCTGATTAAAGATATCTGGGTCTGAAGGCCCGTAATTGCAAGGAGACGTTATGAAAATAGTAGTATGCATCAAGCAGGTACCGGCAACTAACGATGCTAAAATCGATCCTGAAACAAAACGCATAGTAAGAAAAGGTATAAAAGCAATCCTGAATCCTTTTGACACTTACGCCGTGGAAGAAGGTGTACAGTTGAGAGACAAATTCGGAGGAGAAGTAATTGCCCTGTCAATGGGTCCGCCAAAAGCTGAAGAAAGCCTGAGAGAGGCTGTTTCAGTCGGAGTTGACAGAGCTATTCTGCTTAGTGACCGGGCTTTTGGCGGTTCGGATACATGGGCTACAAGCTATGCCCTTGCAAAAGCCATTGAAAAGATCGGGGATGTTGATCTTGTAATTTGCGGCAAGCAGGCTATAGATGGTGATACAGCCCAGGTAGGTCCTGGAATTGCAGCTCATCTTGACTGGCTTCAAGCAACTTATGTTATGGCCGTGGAAGAGATATCTTCTTCATCCATCAGGGTCAAAAGGATGCATGAAGATGGTTATGATATATGTGAAATGTCTTTTCCTACAGTAATAACCGTCGTAAAAGACATCAATACACCCCGTGTACCATCACTTAAAGGCCGACTGGCTTCAAAAAAATGTGAAATACCAGTATGGAAACCCAATGATATAGGTGCGGATACATCAAAAATTGGTCTGGACGGATCACCCACAAGGGTTATAAAAACACAGCCTCCACCACCCAGACACACAAGCACAAAAAAGATTGAAGGATCTTCAATAGAATGTGCACAGAGTCTGCTAAGAGAGTTAAGACTGCGAAGTATAGTTTGATTCAGAGGAGAGAAAAATGATAGCTTTTACAGATGCTGAAAGAAAAGAATATCGCAATATATGGGTAGTTGCTGAGATTTTGTCCGGCGAAATACAACCTGTGACACACGAGCTGACAGGTGCTGCAAGAACTCTTGCAGATCTTAGAAAGAGTGAAGTCTGGATTGTTGTCATAGGATCCGGTATTGAAGGAAAACCGGAGTCGCTTTTTGCGTATGGAGCAGATGTTGCAATATTGGTTGACAATCCGGGATTATCCGGTTTTGTCGATGAAACCGAAACAAAAATCATGAAACGCCTTATCGTAAAATATAAGCCCGAAGTCGTGATCTGCGGAGCCACAACAAGAGGACGTGCCCTGATTCCACGAGTTGCTGTAATGACAAACTGTGGTCTTACAGCTGACTGCACGGGTCTTTCAATTGACCCTGAAAACGGTGACCTCCTTCAGACAAGACCGGCTTTTGGTGGTAATATCATGGCCACTATCCGCTGTTCAAACCGCAGACCTCAGATGGCGACCGTACGGCCAAGAGTCATGAAATCGCCGGAACCCGATCCTGGTCGTACCGGAAAAATTATAAAAGAAGAGATGCTTACAAGTGATACCGAAAAGATCAAGCAGATAATAGATGTTTTCCATAGTACCGAAGCTACTGTTAATCTTGCCGATGCACAGATAATAATATCAGGCGGAAGGGGAATGAAAGGCCCCGAAGGATTTAACCTTTTGAAACAGTTTGCCGAAAGGGTAGGCGGAGCAGCTGTAGGTGCAAGCAGGGCAGCTGTTGATTCGGGCTGGATCCCTTATGCACACCAGGTCGGACAGACGGGACAGACAGTCCAGACAAAGGTTTATATAGCCTGCGGCATTTCCGGACAGATTCAGCATCTTGTAGGAATGCAGTCCTGTGATTTGATCATAGCTATAGACAAAAACCCCGATACACCCATGATGCAGATTGCGGATATAGCCGTAGTCGGGGATCTATTTGAAATCATTCCTGAAATTGTCAGGGAGATAACTAACCTCTAGAACAAATGTTCTGATTGCAATAGATACTGAGTAATAAGGTATAATCATCTAATTTATTTATATTTGTAACAGGCTTTCAGAAAACTTGCTCTTTTAAAATTAAATATTAGGAAGGAAAGATTTTACAAAGCGAATTTTATCTTTATTACCTGTCTTGTAAGCAGTCAAGGCAATCAGAAGAACAGTAATATGCGCGATAGTACAGTACAGTGATTGGAGACAGCCCGTACAAGGCAAGGGTTTAAGAGTTTTCTGAAAGGCACTTTGTATTTATAGTATTTGAAAAAAAGGAGGTTAAATTATGTTAATTATTGGAGAAAAATTAAATTCTGCTAGGAAAAAAGTTAGAGAAATGATTGAGAATAGAGATGTAAAATCTATTCAGGAATTAGCCAAAAAGCAAGTAGAAGGCGGAGCTGAAATGTTAGATGTAAATTCTTCTGCTGCTCAGGGTGACAAAGAAAAAAATATGGAATGGTTGGTAAAAACAGTTCAAGAAGCAGTTGATGTTCCTTTGTGCATTGATAGTCCTAATGCAGAAGAGATTGAAAGGGGTTTAGAAGTTCATAATTGGGACAAAGGTAAAGCTTTAATTAATTCCATAACTGGCGAAAAAGAAAAAATAAATAGATTATTACCTACTATCATAAAATATAAATGCGCAGTGGTAGCGCTTGTTATGGATGAACGAGGCATTCCTGATAATTCCAAGACCCGGGTTGAGATTGCCGAAAAATTAATAAAAATATTAACTGATGTCGGAGTTCCTTTAAAAGACATATTTATTGATCCGTTAGTAGTACCTATAGGGACTAACGATAAAAATGCTATAATAACGATGGAAACTATAAGGAGCGTTAAAGAAGCCTATCCCGAAGTTAAAATAGTAACAGGTTTAAGTAATATATCTTTTGGACTTCCTGAGAGAAAATTAATCAATCAAGTCTTTATGATTCTAACTATGGGCTGTGGCATGGATGCAGCAATTATTGATCCTACAGATAAAAGAATGATGGCCATTACTAAGACTGCTATGACTCTTTTAGAAAAAGATAGTTTTTGCTGTGGCTATATTCAAGCCTACAGAGAAGGCAAATTAACTTTCAAAAAATAAGATATTCTAATTTTAATAAATTATTAATTTCAAAAAAGAGAAAAAGGATTATTTAACTAAAAGATGATAAAAATAACTTTCTTACCCGATAAAAAAAATATTAAAGTCAATAAAGGAACTACTATACTGGAAGCATTGGAAAAGGTAGGAATGAACATTAATACTCCTTGTGGAGGAAAGGGAATTTGTGGTAAGTGTAAAGTATTGGTTAAGGAAGGAATTGCCGCAGTTGCTCCTACAGAAGAAGAACTTTTATTAGAAGAAGAAATAAAAAAAGGTTTTAGATTGGCCTGTCAAACTAAGCTTTTTAAGGATACTGTAATAGAAATACCTTCAGAAATTAGGTTGGATTTTAAAAGAGTATTTTCTTCTAATTTAAAAGGAGATATTGATCGCATTAAAAATAATTTTTCTCTTGGCACTAATTTAAAGAAAGTATTTTTAGATTTAAAAAAACCTTCTTTGGATGACCAGAGATCAGATTGGGAAAGAATTAAAGATGAATTGTCTTCAAAAAAGATAGAAAATATTTCTAATTTAAAGACCTCTTTAGAAATATTAAAGAAAATTCCTGTTTTAATTAGGGAAGCTAATTTTAAAATAACAGTTATTTTGTATAATAATGAAATTATTAATGTAGAAAAAGGCGATACTACCAAAAGTAGTTATGGTATTGCTTTTGATGTTGGAACAACTACAGTAGCAGGATATTTAGTTGATTTAAATTCTGGTGAAGAGCTTTCTGCTGTGGCTAAAGCTAATCCTCAAATTATTTATGGTGATGATGTTATTTCACGAATTGGATTTGCTCAAAAACAAAAAGAGAATTTAGAAATATTACAAAGAAAAATAGTAAATATTTTAAATGAAATAATTAAAGAGAATACTCAAAAAGCAGGAGTTGATACAAATAATATACATAAAATAAGTATTGCTGGTAATACATGTATGCATCACTTATTATTGGGGCTTAATCCTTCTAATATTGCACCTTCCCCTTATATTCCAGTTATAAAAGAGAGCCTTAGCTTGAAGGTAAAAGATATTCCTGGGTTATCACTCAGTCCAACTGCCCATATTTATATACTTCCTAATATTTCAGCATTTGTAGGAGCGGATATTGTAGCCGGAATTTTAGCAATTTGTATGTGGGAAAATGAGAAAATATCTCTTTTTATCGATTTAGGGACTAATGGAGAGATAGTTTTAGGCTCAAAGAGAAAAATGTGGACTTGCTCTACGGCAGCTGGTCCCGCTTTTGAGGGAGCTCGCATTAGTTCAGGAATGAGAGCAGCGGAAGGGGCTATAGATAAAGTTAAAATAGATAATGAATCTATTACTTATAGGGTAATAAAAGATAGTAAAGTTAGGGGTATTTGTGGTTCGGGATTAATTGATCTAATTGCTGAATTAATTAAATTAGGACTGATAGATAAAAGTGGCAAGCTTATAGGTAGGGAAGAATGTGACCCCAAATTAAATAAAGAGATTAGGAAAAGAATTATTAATGAACAAAAAGGTAATAAATTTCTTTTGGTGAAGGGTAAAGAAACAGAAAATGGGAAATCTATTTATATTACTCAGAGAGATATTAGAGAAGTGCAATTAGCTAAAGCAGCAATATTTGCAGGAATAAAAATACTTTTAAAAGAAGTAAATATTCTCCCGAAAAATATTCAAAAAATATTACTGGCTGGAGCATTTGGTAATTTTATTGATAAGAAAAGTGCAATAAGAATAGGATTAATCCCTTATTTGCCTTTAGAGAAAATAGAATCAGTCGGTAATGCAGCGGGAAGAGGGGCAGAGATAACTTTGCTTTCTGAAAAAACGAGGGAAATATGTAAAAAGATATCCAAAGATATTAAATATATAGAGCTATCTTCAAGGGCTGATTTTCAAGAAGAATTTGTGGAGGCTATGTTTTTTAAAAGCTGAATAATTAACTAAGAAAGAATTTATATGAAAATAATAAAAAATATTAAATTAAAAATAGACGAAGAAGAAGTTTTAAGATATCAAGGTTATCACCGAAATAAAGCAGGTAAAACTGGTGAAATAATTTTAGGAATCACTCGAAAAGAGATTGAACAAGGTTGTTGTCTTTTTGAACCTAAAGGGATTTATTCTAGGCTAATGATTAGAAATATAAGTTCAGAAGGAAGAATTAATTTAGAAAATGGATTGCATTTAGAAATTAATAATTCTATGCTTAATTTATTAAGAGGAACAAGTTACTTAGTTTTTGGGTTATCAACCATAGGTAATCATTTAGAAGAAAAAGTGGCTGAATTATTTGCTCAGAACGAATATCCTAAGGCAATCGCTCTTGATGCTGTAGGTACAGTAGCGTCTAAATTTTTGAGTAATTACGTTAAAAGTTTAATCTGCCAGGAAGCGAAAGAACAAAATTTTCAAACTACCAAACATTTTACTCCTGGTACCACAGAATGGGATATAAGCCAACAGAAGAATATTTTTGAAATTATCCCGGCTGATAAAATTGGAGTAAAATTAACTGAGTCTTGTATGATGGTTCCTAAAAAATCCTTATCCTGGGCCATGGGAGTGGGGGAAAATATTATAACACCCTCTAAAAAGGATGATTCTTGCCAGATCTGTCAGGCAATAAATTGTCAGTATAGAAAAAAATTTAATTAATTTTTATTTGTTTAGCATGTATTACTTATTGAAAATATTTTAGTACTTCTTTATTAACCAGGCTTAATGGTTTTTCTCCTTTTAAAACTCTTTTTACTTCCTGTGCGGCTGATTTTCTTAATTCTGCTTCTGCTTCAATTGAATTCCAAGCTACATGTGGGGTATATATTAAATTATCAATATTTATTATGTCATTTAGTGATGGTGGGTCTTTTTCCAGTACATCTAATGCCGCACCAGAAATTTTCCCATTTTTTAGAGCCTTATATAATGCCTTCTGATTAATAATTTCTCCTCGACTGGTATTAATTATAAAAACTTCCTTTTTCATTATCTCTATTTCCTTAAAGTCAATTAAATGTTTGGTATATTTATTTAAAGGACAATGCAGAGAGATATAATCTGATTCATGTAAGAGGGTTTTTAATCCTACTTTTTTTCCTCCATATTTAGATATTAATACATTGTTTACTAGAGGATCGTAAACGAGAATAGTTAGTCCAAAGGGACGAATTTTTTCGGCAACTCTTTTACCGATATTACCAAAACCTATAATTCCGAAAACTTTATTCTCTATTCTAAAAATTGGATCTCCTACCAGAGGATCCCAGAATCCTTTTTTTACCAATTGGTTATATTTTGAGATTTTTCTCACTAAATTTAACCATAAAGCAATGGTATGAGTAGAGACTTCTTCTACACAATATCGAGGTACATTTGCCACGTATATTTTTTTTTGAGTTGCTGCTTCTAAATCAATATTATCTAGTCCAACTGAGTATTTTACTATTACCTTGCACTTGTGTAGATTATTTATTACTTTTTTACCAATAGGAACATAAGAAACCAATAAACCATCCATTTCCGAACCAAGTCTAATTACATCTTCCTCAGTCTTACAGTGGCAAACCTTTACTACTGCATTGATTTCTGCAAGAATTTCTTTTTCTATATGAAAATTCTTATGATAGGGATCGGTTATTAGTACCTTAAATTTCACATCCATTTTTACTCACACTTTAATAATTATTTTTAAATTTTCTGGTTTAATATAATTATCAAGAACTCTTTTAATTTTTTCAAGTGGTTCAACCGAAGTTATTAGAGGAGTTACTGATATGCGGTTTTCTTTTAACAATTTTAAAGCAATATTAAAATGAAAAGGTCTATAAGCAGAAGTTCCGATGATTTTAATTTGATCATAGTGTATTTTATTAGAATTAATTAATAAATCTGGATTTGAAGTAGAACTTCCAAAAATAAATACTGTACCTTGTTTTCTGGTAAATAAAAAACACTCTTTTATGATATCTTTTTTAAAGACAGTAGTTATAGCAACGTCAACATCTTCAGAACAGGTTTCTTTCGTGATAAATTTTTTTAAATCTATTTCCTCCGGGTTGACTACCGTAGCGCCGAGACTTTTCGCAATATTTCTTCTATATTCGCTAATTTCACTAACTATAACTTTTGAAGCTCCTTTTAATAAACTTAGTTGTAGTAATAATAGACCCATTACACCTGCGCCGATAATTACTATTATATCTCCCAGACCAATATTACATTTTTCAATAGATTCTATGCAACAGGCAATAGGTTCTAAAAATGTAGCTTCATTGGTGGATAATTTATCAGGGATTTTAAGTAAAGCAATTTTAGCGAATTTTTCTTTTATGGAAACATATTCAGCAAAGCCACCATTTGATGCCCTTTGTTTATTTTCACACAATTCAAATAAACCTCTTTGGCAATAACTGCAATATCCACAATTAACCGCATGAATAACTGCTACTCTATCTCCCTTTTTGAAATTATTATTTTCTTTGGGTGTTGTTACTATATTTCCTACATACTCATGCCCTAATATTATGGGAGGTTTACAATAATGACTTTGACCTTCCTGATATGCTTTGACATCGGAGATGCAAATTCCACAAGCAGCAACTTTTATCATGATATTACCTTGGTTCGGTGGTAAATTTACCTCCTCAATTTTTATGTTCTTTTTTCCATATAAAACAGCCGCTTTCAACATTTACCTCCTAAATTTTAATTTAAAAAAATCTTTAAATTTCTTCGAGTTCCTTAAATAATTCTATGTTATTTTGATAAAGTTTTTTATAAATAAGAAACAAACGCGAATAATAATGATGGTGTTTTTCCATATCAGGTTGGAATATTCTATCTATATGTACCATTTTTTTTACAGCTTCGTTAAAACTATAGATTTTTAATCCTATCATTGCTAAGATTGCTCCGCCTAATAATCCACTTTCACAAACTTTGGTTGTAATAACTTTTTTTCCCAAAATATCAGCTTTTATCTGACTTGAATAATTATTTTCAGCTCCACCCCCAGAAATTCTTAAAGAATCAGGAATGTGATATTTATTAGAAATTTCTCGTAAAATTTCAAAATTCTGTAAAATACTAAATCCGATGCCTTCCAGTATAGCTCGATAAAGATCAAATCTAGTATGTTGGCTATTCAATCCGAAAAATATTCCTCTTGCACTCGTATCCCAGATAGGACTCCTTTCTCCCTCTATATAAGGGAGAAATATCAAAGGATTCATTTTGTGAAAATCGTTTTTTTTATTTGTAAGCATTAATTTATTTGGATTTTTATCACTTCCTATAATATTCTTTATAAACCAATTTATAGATTTTCCACTTGCTTGAGTTGCTTCAAAGATAATTTGGAGGTTATTGTAAAATGGATAATTAAAATAGGGCTGTTTATTTGTTCGGGATAGATTAACTTGTTGGTCAATTGAAATTCCAATAATTTCAGAAGTTCCGCTAATATTATAACACATATTCTTTTTGGTGATTCCCGTACCCATTATACTGGTGATAGAATCCATTTCTCCAGCAATAACTGGAATTTCTTTAGGCAGACCTATTTCTTCTTCTAATGATTTTGTGGTAGTTCCAATTATACTATAGGAAGGCACAGCTTTAGGGATAATAGATTCAGGAATTTCTAACATATTAAGAAACTTAGAATGCACTTTTCCCGTTTTAATTTCTATAAAATCTCGACCACTTAAAAGGCTGGTGTTATATTCTCCTGTTAACCTGAAGTTTATATAATCTTTAGGTTCAAGAAGTGCATAGACTTTTTTCATGATGTCGGGTTCTTTATTTTTCAGCCATAATAGTTTAGCAATACGGGAGTTCGGAGTAAAGGGAGAAGTCATTATCGATCTATAAAATTTATTATTTAACCTATTTTTAATATATTCTACTTCCTTTACAGCTCTACTATCCTGCCAGATAATAGCTGGTCTTAAAATTTTTCCTTGCTTATTAATGCAAACTAAGGTAGGGCTATGTCCGCAACAAGCAATACCAATAATAGAAAATTTGGGGATTTTTATATTTTGTTTTTCCTTTAAAATTTGATAGATCCCAGATTTTACAGCATACCACCAATCTTCAGGGTCTTGTTCTAAACTGTTAGGTTTTAAGTAATGAGTAGGGTAAATAGTTTGGAAAGTTTTTACTAATTTCCCTTTTAAGTTAATAGCAGCCACTTTTACTGAACTTGTACCTATGTCAATGGCCAGGATTACTTCCATAAGATTGTAAACCTTTCTGCAAACAAATAAAAATTATCATTTTTCTTATTTATATATTTTTATTTTAATATTTTCAAATTATCTTTATTAATCTATATACAAGAAAATTGATTTCAAATAAAGAATACGTATCTTTTTCTATTTCAATTACTTCATTAAACTAAATTGATTATTAAGCTAATTAATTTTCTTGACATAGTATAATAATAAATGTATTATTTTTATAGAACAGCGTTCAATAAAATATTTAACCGTGTTCTTTATTTTACCATAAATTATTGATTAATAGAAAGGATTAATATTTTTTTATTACTTCTCTATTAAATTGAGAGGTTTAAGGTAATAGGAATAAGTATAAAATAAATATTTAGTTAGGAGTTACAAGTAATGGAAAAGAAAATAATTCAATCCATAGATCGAGCTTTACAAGTTCTCGAGTTATTTAGTTTAGAAAAACCTGAATGGGGAGTAACTGAAATAAGTAAAGCTCTAAATATTTATAAAAGCAATGTACATAATGTTTTATCAACCTTAGCAGAAAGGGGTTTTATTAAAAAAGATCTTAAAACAGATAAATATAAACTTGGTATAAAGTTTTTTGAATTGGGGAGTATAGTTATCAAAAATATGGATTTAAGGAAAATTGCTCACCCTTATATAGAAGAATTGTCTAAAGAATTCAATGAGACAGTACATTTAGGAGTTTTAGATAAGGGAAGAGTTGTTTCTATAGAACGGGAAGAATCTGATAAAAGTTTGTGCTCTCATATCGAAATAGGCAAAAGAACTCCTCTCCATTGTACTGCAGTAGGGAAAGCTATAATGGCTTATCTTTCTGAAGATGAAATTAATTTAATAATAAGGGAAAAAGGTTTAGAAAAATTTACAGAAAATACTATTACCATAAAAAAAGATCTCGAAAATGAATTTAAAAAAATTCGAGAACAAGGATATGCAGTAGATAAAATAGAGCATGAAGAAGGAGTCCGATGCGTAGCAGGACCAATACGAGATTATATCGGAAAGGTTATTGCTTCCATGAGTGTTTCCGGACCAGCATTCCGAATAAATGAAAGTAATATACCAAATATTGCAAAAAAAGTTAAAGAATATTGTGATTATATTTCTAAGGAAATGGGTTACAATTTTGATCAAAAGAAATATTAACGAATTTTTTATATAAAATTATCTATAGGAGGATTTGTAATGTTTGATAAAGAAAAGTACGGAAAGATATTGACTCCATTAGTCACCCCTTTTAAGGAGGACCAAAGTGTGGATTATGAAGCAGCAGTAAGTATTGCTGAAAAATTGATTGAAGATAATATGGCTGATTCTATTATCCTCACTGGAACTACGGGTGAATTTTTTACCATGAGCTTTGAAGAAAGAGTGAAACTTTTTAAAGTTATTAAGGATGCTGTCGGTAATAAAATTCCATTAATGGTAGGAGTAGGATGTACTTCTACTGTTGAAACTATGGCTTTAGCTAAAAAAGCGGAAGAATTAGGTTTTGAAATAATGATGGTAGTTTCCCCTTATTATACCAAACCCACACAAAAAGAACTTTATAATCATTTTAGAAAAGTTGCTGAATCAGTAAATATTCAAATGATGCTTTACAATATTCCTATATTTACAGGTGTTAATATTAACCCTGAAACAGTAGCCAAGCTTTCAGAAATAGAAAATATTGTAGCCGTAAAAGAAGAAGCGGAGCTTAACCCTAAACAGATGACAGTATTTATCAATACTACCCCCGATGATTTTATAATTTATTGTGGGGATGACAGTATGATCCTTGAGGCTTTTGCCCAGGGAGGAGCAAAGAGGATAGGAGGAATTATCAGCGGTGCCTCTCATATAATAGGAGTGCAATTAAGGAATATGATTAACATGTTCCTTAATGGAAAGGTGGAAGAAGCAGCTAAAATGCAACAAAAATATTTACCACTATTTAGAATAATGGGACAGAATGGTCGCACTAACCCTGCCTCTCTTTTAAAAGAAGCCATGAAGATGGTGGAGTATAATGCAGGGATTCCTCGTCTACCTTTAAGTCCCGGTACTGAGGAGGAAATTACAGAGGTTCGAAAGGTTATGAAAAAAATCTCAATCATTTAATTGAATATTTTATAAGAAAACATATATTAAATTTAAATATCTATTATTGTATTTTAAAAAAACAAAAGAGAATTATCGGAGGCAAATTCAGTGGAGCGGAAATTTCAAGGGGTTATTGCAGTTGTATTAACTCCTTTTGATAAGGAAGAAAATATCGATTATTCTGCTTTAGAGAGATTAATTAAATTTATGCTAAGCAAAGGCATACATGGTTTATTTCCCTGTGGTTCAATAAGTTTAGGACCTCTCATGAAACCGGAAGAAAGAAAACAAGTACTAGAATTTATTGTTAAAGTTAATCGGGAACGTGTTCCTATTATTGCTCAGATTGGTGCTGCTGATACTCGAACAGCTGTGGATTTAGCTCGTCATGCCCAATCGTTTGGGGTGGATGCAGTAGCTAGTATACCGCCATTTTATATTCCTACTGATGAAGAAGCTGTCTATGCTCATTTTAAAGATATTATAGAAGCTGTTGAAATACCGGTTTATGCCTATAATAATCTTTGGACAGGTAAAATTATCTCAACTGGTTTATTTAAGAGGTTAGTTGATTTAGGGTATCAAGGAATGAAAGATGCTGGTGAGAATATATTACTTCATTATAATTATTTACGTTTAGCCCCACCGTCTTTTAATTTATTAATGGGAAATGAAACATTAGCATTACCTGCTTTAACAATGGGTGTAAATGGTTTTACCAGTGGAACTGTTAATGCATTCCCAGAGCTGAATCTGGAATTATATCGATCATTTAAAAAAGGTGAATTAGAAAAAGCTGCAAAATTACAACAGAAAATTTTACAATTAACTGAAATATTATCAATTGCTCCTGTCATTTCTAGCATGTATACCTGTATAAATTTGAGAGGGATTAAATTTGGTCAGCCTAGAAGACCCTTGCGACCCATTAGTTCAGAGTTGAAGGAAAAGATAGAAGATGAAATAAGTCAGCTGGGTTTACTGGAAGAACCTTACTATTAAAATAATAAGCTTATTGTTTTTTTATTAACTCGATGGGTAAATTACCGCGGGTTTGTACGTGGAGTTTCTACTTTTCAATTTTAATTTTTTCGAGATAGAATATTATAAAAATAATAAAATTAATATTGACAGAATTCTTTGATTAATATATAATGTAAACGTTTACATTATATATTCAGATAGATTTAGGCATTTCTCGAAGGGATTGAATATGAAAATAAATATAAAAGATGTGGCCAAAAAGGCAGGAGTTTCTACGGCAACCGTTTCCAGAGTTTTAGGACATTTCCCCGGGGTTAGAGATAAAACCAGGAAAAAAGTTCTTAAAGCCGTATCGGAATTAAACTATGAAATAAATGCAGTTGCCAGGAACCTGAGACAGAAAAAGACCAATTCTATCGGGATAATTGTAGGGAATGTTCTTTCGCAGTTTTATTCAGTCATTGCTAAATCTGTGGAAGATACCGCAAATAAATTTGGTTATCATACAATTTTATGCAATGGAGACGAAAATCCTGAGAAAGAACTCAATTATCTAAAAGTTTTAAAGTATAATAGAGTAGATGGAATAATACTCATTCCTACCGGTAAAAATTCAGAATATGTTCAACACCTGATAAATTCAAGAACCAAAGTTGTGCTTTTAGACAGGCTGATAGAGGGAGTAGATTGTGACGCGGTTTTAGTTGATAATGTCAATGGAGCATATAAGGCAGTAAAATATCTGATAGATCAAGGTTATAGAAAAATTGGAATAGTGGATGGCTACTTAGACCGGACTACCGGCGCAGAAAGACTGAGAGGATATTTGCAAGCGATAGAAGAAGCTGGTATAGCCAAAGATGACAGCCTGATTAAAATTGGTAATTTCAAAAAAGAAAGTGGCAGGAAATTAACTAAAGAATTATTGGAACAATCTAATAGACCGGAAGCAATCTTTACCACCAATATAGATATGTCTATGGGTGCATTAATTGTTATCAAAGAGATGGGACTTACCATACCCGATGATATAGGCATTGTTTGTTTTGATGATTCGGATTGGGCTTTGATATTAGAACCCTCCATAACTGTAATAAGACAACCCGTATATCAACTTGGTTCCACAGCAGCTGAATTATTAATAAAAAAAATAAAAGGTAATAAAGATGATTCAGATCCTAGGCCAACGGTAGTAACTTTAAACACAGAGCTAATAATCAGAAATTCTACCAAAAGACAAATATTGGTTAATTAAAAAATAATTAAGATAATTTTAATTTATTCTAAGAAATTAGATCTATCAATAGTAATAATTAGAGAGGTTTAATAATGTCAAATCTACAAAATAGATTATGCGGAACTCTTCCTAAGATAGGTATTCGTCCCATCATCGATGGACGTCGAAAGGGGATTAGAGAATCCTTAGAAGAGCAGACCATGCGCATGGCTAAATCTACCTCAGCTTTGATTAGCAAAAAGCTTCGGTATTCTAATGGCCTGCCGGTGGAATGTGTAATAGCTGATACCACTATCGGTGGAGTAGCAGAAGCTGCCAAATGTGCGGATAAATTTGCCAAAGAAGGTGTAGGAGTATCGATAAGTGTC